>NPIE01010443.1_pt2 | contig 88433 bp, 77 predicted proteins | sample 8637661 | NCBI WGS metagenome assembly NPIE01 (sample SAMN07420842, study PRJNA396082) | bioreactor metagenome | isolation source: sample BA12 brine-fed electro-methanogenic bioreactor BA | place: Japan: Kochi | collected 2016-12-09
GGCCGTCGCAGCCCGCCATGACGATAAAGCGCTTTATGGCACCGCTCTTTACCGCTTCGGCGATCCTGTCCGCAAGGGCAAGGGTCTGGCTGTGGGCGAAGCCTCCGGTAATAAAGCCGGTCTCAAGCTCCGTGGGCGCCTTGCAGCCTTTCGCCTGTTCTATGATAGCAGAGAAATCTTTCCTGCCGCCCTTTTTACGGTCAGGAATATGTGTCACGCCCGGGTAGCCGGCCATTCCCGTTGTATATATGCGGTCCCGGTAAGTCTCTTTTACCGGCACTATGCAGTTGGTGGTCATCAGGATCGGTCCGTTGAATGCTTCGAACTCCCGGTTCTGGTGCCACCAGCTTCCGCCGTAGTTTCCGAAAAAGTGATCGTACTTCTTGAAGGCCGGATAGTAGTGTGCGGGAAGCATCTCGCTGTGGGTGTAAATGTCCACTCCGCTCTCCCTGCTCTGTTCAAGCAGTTCCGAAAGGTCCCTCAGGTCGTGACCTGAAATAAGGATTCCGGGTCTCTTTCCCACGCCCAGGTTTACCTTGCTTATTTCCGGGTTCCCGTAGGTCCCGGTGTTGGCGCGGTCCAGCAGTTCCATTCCTTTAACCGCGGTCTCCCCTGTTTCCATAACGATGCCGATAAGGGTCTCGATATCCTGTTCGGTCGCAAGCCGTGAAAGGATGGAAATGAAGGAACCGTAGAGGGCATCATCCTCAAGTCCGAGGAGCGCAGCATGGTCGGTATAGGCGGCAACCCCCTTGAGCCCGTAGATTGCCAGTTCCTTGAGAGATCTGATGTCCCCGTTTGTCTCCGAGAGAATACCGGCTTCGGGCACGGAACTCTCTCCGCGGTAGCGTGCGGCAGCCGGTGCATTTTCCATCAGACCTGCAGGAAGGGCATGTTCCAGGGCGACCATCCGCTTGACCGCCTCGTCGATAAGCTCTTTGAACCGTGCGTTATCGAAGTTGGCATTGGTTATGCTCGCAAACAGCGACCGGACAATAAACAGACCGAGATCCGGCTGGACGGACTTCCAGTCATCAAGCTGGTCGGCGCACCATGCGCAGCCTTTGACAGCGTATATAAGCATATCCTGAAGATCCGCGGTCTCCGGTTCTTTTCCGCAGATTCCCCTGACGGTGCATCCTTCATTTTTTGCAGCTTCCTGACATTGATAACAAAACATTTCTTTCCTCCGAATAATCTTTGAATACTCCGTAATGGTACAGGGAGAGCTAACTTTTTACGGTATCATATGGTACGGATGTGAAAGTCCGGTTATAGTTGAATCATGGAAGCGTGGATGGAAAAAACCTTCAGAAAGTGTCCCCTGTTCCGCGGGGTGGATCCCCGCCGTTTTGACGGTATCATGAGCATTCTTTCGATCCGTATGCTGAGTTTTCATCAGGGGGCCCGGATTGCCTTTCGCGGGGATCCCTACGACAAGCTCTGGATTATTGTTTCGGGATATATAAACGGGGAGTTTCACGACTATTCGGGCAAGATCCTTAAGGTGGAGACCATGCATGCGCCGGAGGCCATAGCCACGGCGGTGCTTTTTGCCCCGGATAATCTGCTTCCGGTGGATCTTGTTGCTGCAAGCGACGTGGAGATTGCGGAAATTCCGAAGCGTCAGGTGGTAAGGCTTCTTCAGCAGGAAGAGCAGATTCTTACAAACTATCTTGAGGACAACGGTCAGAGGCTGGTGCTGCTTGCCGATAAGCTCCGCTTTGTGCAGTTCTCCACCATCCGGCAGAAAATCGCAGGTTTCCTCCTGGATCTCTCGGCCCGGCAGGGAACCGATGCTCCGGAGATGCACATGACAAAGGAAGCGCTTGCCGAGGTATTCGGGGTTACCAGACCCTCTCTTTCCCGCGGGTTTCAGCAGCTCTGCGATGAGGGCTTTATCCGCCAGGAGGGAAAGGTGGTTCATCTTCTCGACAGCGGCGGACTGGAAATGCTTCTGCACAAAAAGGAGGAGTCATGAAAGAGGGACATATCGGGCATCCCGTACGAAGGACCCGGGCCGAAATAGATCTGGATCTTCTGAAGCGTAATATTGAAATCCTGTGGAAACGGGCCGGCAGCCGCGGCTACATGATTCTCCTCAAGGCCGATGCCTACGGTCACGGATCGATCGCCTGCGCAAAGCTTGCCGAAAAGGCGGGAGTGAATTTCGGCGGTGTCGCGGTTTTCCAGGAGGCTCTCTATCTGCGCGGGGCCGGGGTGGATCTTCCGCTTCTTGTCCTGGAAGACCTTTTTGATGATGAGATCTCTCCCGCTCTTCATGAAGATGTAAGTCTCGCCGCCTCATCTCTCGCCTATGTGGAAAAGGTGGCGGCGGCCGCGGAGAAGAGCGGCCGCACGGGAAAGATACACATAAATGTGGATACGGGTATGGGAAGGCTGGGCTGTTTTCCCGATCAGCTGGAGGAGATTGCCCGCTTCGTGCATCGCTGTGAGTGGCTTCTTCTGGAGGGGGTTTTTACCCATTTCCCGGCCTCCGATGAAGGAGACCCCTCGGGTCCCCGCAGGCAGCTGAAAATTTTTGACACTCTTCTGGAGAGGCTTGCCGGCGACGGTATACATCCCCGCTGGCGCCATGCTGCCAACAGCGGAGCGGTTCTCGATCTGCCCACCGAGTCGTGCCTGGATATGGTCCGGCCGGGAGTCGCCACTTTCGGTCTCCATCCGAGTGCCAGGGTCGATCATGGTGCAGGTATCCGTCAGGTCATGAAGCTTAAAAGTTCCCTTGTTTCGGTCAGGCGTTTTCCCGCCGGCAGCGGGATCGGCTACGGCTCCTCCTTTATCACTTCCCGCGAAAGCAGAATCGGCGTTGTTCCCGTCGGCTATGGTGACGGCTACCTCCGGCGTTTTTCCGGAAACAGTGAGGTCCTGGTCCACGGCCTGCGGACGCCGGTGATCGGGAGGGTTTCCATGGACATGATAACCGTCGATCTGACCGATATTCCCGAAACAGTGCATCCGGGCGATGAGGTGGTACTTGCGGGAGACCAGCAATGGGAAGAACGTACCGCATCGCTGGGCATCGAAGAGCTTGCTGAACGGGCAGATACCATAAGCTACGAGATAAGCTGTCTCATAGGGCGGCGCGTACCGCGTATATTCCTCGAGGGAGGCCTTGCGGCAGCCCTCGAGGAGATGAGCCCGTCGTCATACAGGGAGCTGCATCATCATCACTGATCCAGGCCGTTGAGCCGTTCAAAGAGGCGGTAAAGCCCCTGGGTTCCCAGTTCATCGAAACCGCAGGCCGATGCTGCCACGTAGAACTGATGGGCAAGGCTCAGCCCCGGAAGGGAGAGCTGCATACGTTTTGCCTCTTCGAGGGCAATACCCATGTCCTTGATAAAGTGCTTAATGTAGAAACCCGGATCGAAGTTGCCCCGGGCTATCCGGCGGCCCAGATTGTTGATGGACCATGAAGACGCAGCTCCCTTGCCGATTACGTCTATTACCGCATCCATGCTCATTCCCGCCTTTACGCCGTACATAAGCGATTCGACGGTACCGATCATGGTGGATGCTATGAGAATCTGGTTGCACATTTTCGTGTGCTGTCCCGCCCCGGCAGCTCCCATGAGGGCTATGTTTTCGCCCATTACCTCAAAGAGGGGCAGCACTTTTTCGAAAGCCTCCCTGTCGCCTCCCGCCATAATTGCCAGTTTCCCTTCCCGTGCCCCGGTGTCTCCCCCGGAAACGGGAGCATCCAGAACGCTTATGCCGTACTCTAGGCCGCGGCGTGCAAGCTCTTCCGCCAGAGAGGGCTTCGAGGTGGTCATGTCCACCGCTGTCAGCCCCTTTTTCGCTCCCGCGAAGACACCATTTTCACCGAGGTATACCTCTTCCACGTCCGAGGGGTATCCCACTATGGTAAAGAGCATATCGGCCCCGGCGGCCGCCTCGGAGGGGCTCTCCGCCCAGCGTGCACCGTCGTCTATGAGCTCCCGCGCCTTATCTTTCGTGCGGGTATAAACAGTTGCTTTGTGACCGGCCCTCATCAGGTTGCGGCACATGCTTTTGCCCATGACTCCGGTCCCTATCCATCCTATATTTGCCATCTCTTCCTCCTCGTTTTTTCTACTGTACGTCCGCTTCTCCGGCTTTGCAAGGGGGCTGCGGCAATACGGAGGGCTGTGCCGCATCTTCCCCCTGGTACCAGGAGATTTTTCGGGTAAGGTACATTACCAGAGCAAGAGTCATGAAGAGACCGACGGAACCGAGAAGGAGTGCGTAATCCTCCGACTTGAGCACAACCAGCAGGTAGCCGTATGCCAGGGCAATAATGGCTGCCAGAAGCGCTCCTTCCCGCTTTCCTCCGAGCACCGTCGATCCGTAAGCGCCGAGAAGGAGGGTAACTCCGCCCGCTGCGGCCCCGTAGGCGGTCATGAAGGGCCTGTGCTCGGAGATGCTGAGAAGAAGGAGGTAAAAGACAATATCCGCCGATCCGGCAAGCAGGTACTGCACCGGGTGGATGGCCCGTTTGCGTACCACTTCAAAAAGGAAAAAAGTAAGGAAGGGAACGATAAGGAAGAGCCAGGCGTACTTTACGGAGCGTTCATTTTTGGGGTAGGGATCATCGGACTGATAGAACCGCACTCCAAAACCTGCGGCCTCGAGACGGGAATCGTACAGATCGGATTCAAGGGCGAAGGTGGGGATGCTTCTGCTCAGATGGCTGATGCTCCAGGAGGCTGAGAAGCCCTTTTCGGTAATATGGTGTTCCGCTGGAAGGGAAGAACCAAAGAAGCTGGGGGCGGTCCAGTCCGAGCGGAGCCTTGCCTCGGTCTGACGGGCGACGGGAACCATGCTGATGCTTCCCCCTCCGCCCAGTCGGAGAGAAAAGCGGTACTCCTCCCGGCCCGAAAGACCATTAAGGGATGCGGGAGCGGAAATCCGGTATCCATCGATGGCACCGCCGCCTCCGGAGGGTTCAAAAACCACCTCCCGGTCGCCCAGCAGAGCGGTATCAAATCCGCGGATTCCCCGCAGCTCTCCGATATGCATGCCGATCCGTATTTCCCCGATCTCGAAATCATACCCTTCCAACTGCTTTTCCAGGGAGGAAAGATCGAAGTATCCTTCCATGTGAGTCCCGGCGGTAAATACGGGGACCGAAAAAATACCCCTTTTGCGGATTTCCGTGGCGGCATCGGTATTAAATGTGAGGGTCTCCGGAAAGAACAGGGCGGTTTCCGTACGGAGGCGCTGAACTTCCTTTCCATCCTCGAGGATGACCGGTTCCATCCAGCTGAGGGGAATGGTCAGGTAGGGACCGGTAATGGCGGTTCTTCCGCCCCATGATCCGATAACCTCCTCCCGGACCGCGCTGCTTCGTCTCTCGCGTTCCCTGACTATCTGGCTTACCAGTCTGATGGGAACGGCGAAACATACAAGCAGAATAAAAATGACGATCAGCTTTACTCCGTAGTTCCCGTTGGGCAGAATCTTCAGAAAATTTGTTTTCATTGCATGGCTCCTTGATTTGATCTGATCCCAGTCTGGCACCCGAAGCGGGCGGAAAAGCGGCATAAATACGGCAGAATTGCGGCAAAAGCACGGGGCGCAGCCTCCACAGTTGACCTGCCGGGGCGGATCTGCCTAAATAGGGGCTATGGAAGATAACAGGCGGGTAGCCATAGTCGACGATGAGGCGGCTATAACCGGATCCCTCTCCTACGCTCTCAGGAAGGAGGGATTCAGGGTGGACCTTTTTCACGATGGGGCGGGGGCCTGGGAGCAGTTTCAGAAAGAGCTGCCCGATCTTATCGTTCTGGATATAATGATGCCCCGGATGGACGGGCTGCAGCTCTGCCGGAGGATCCGGGACCGGGGATTCGAGGTCCCGATTATCTTTCTTTCCTCCCGGGACGAAGAGGTGGATCGTCTGCTCGGCTTCGAGATGGGAGGTGACGACTATCTTTCCAAGCCCTTTTCGGTCCGGGAGCTTATCGCCAGGGTAAAGGCCGTTCTCAGAAGGAGCGGTGCCGCCGGGGGAGGCGATGCTCCCGTAACGGCGGGAAAATGGCTTCTCGATTCCGCCTCCGCCCACTGCAGGGTGGGGGAGCGCAGCGTTCCCCTGACCATAACCGAACTGCGTATTCTCACCTCGCTTATAGAGATGCCGGGGGTGGTCAAATCGCGGGAACAGCTTATGAATGCCGCCTTCCCCGAAGACCGGTACGCAAACGAGCGCGCTGCGGACAGCCACATCAAGCGTCTGAGAAAAAAACTGAGCCTTCTCGGAGGCTGCGATCCCATCGAAACGGTCTATGGAATGGGATACCGTTTTATTGCCCGCGGCGGGGAAAAACCATGAGGCGGCTCTCCTTTCGACTTCTGACCTTCAATATACTTCTTCTGTTTCTGCCCGTAGGCGGAATGCTCTACCTGGATACCTATGAACGGCAGCTCCTGGAGAAGCAGGAGAGTGCCATGGTGCAGGAGGGGAGGGTCTTTGCATCGGCCCTTGCGGGAAGGGAGCTGGAGGAAGAGTCCCTCCGCATAATGAATAATCTGGCGGGCCGGGTGGAATCCCGCATACGGGTGGTGGACTCCGGCGGGCTGCTGCTTGCAGATTCGGCGGTGGATTCCGCCGCACTTCCCGCCGAACCGGGGAGCAGCTATCCTGAGCGGGGCGGGGAAGAGAGCATCCGGGGACGGGATACCCTGCTCTACCGGCTGACGGTAGTTCCCTACAACAATATTATCAGTGCCCTCAGGCGGCTGCTCCTGCCGCCGGTGCCGCCCCTCGGTTCGGCCGAGTTCTACATCGGCGCCGAAAGGCTCACGGGACCGGAAGTTGCAGCAGCCCTCGAAGGACGCTACGGGGCGGCCACCAGAATATCCACGGGAGGACAGCGCTCGGTTACCCTCTATTCCGCCATCCCGGTCATGGGAACCGAAGGAAAGATTGCCGGAGCCGTCCTGGTAAGCCGCTCCACCTGGAGAATCCTGGGCGATCTCTACCGTATCCGTCTGGATATGGTAAGGATCCTCCTCTATTCCATGGCCGCAGCCGCAGCCATCAGTATTCTGCTCTCCCTTACCATAACCTCTCCGCTGCGGAGACTGCGGGACCGGGCGGAGGAGCTTCTTGCCTCCAGAAGCGATTTTCGCTCCTCCCTGAGGGAAGGCTTCCCCGCCCTGAACAGGAAAGACGAGATAGGCGACCTCGGTCGTTCTCTCGGGGAGCTCTGGCGCCGTCTGGAGGAGCGGATAGCATCAATCGATGATTTTACCTCCGATACCCTTCACGAGCTAAAGAATCCCCTTTCTGCAATTCGAAGTGCCGCGGAGGTGAGCGCAGCGGAACTTGAAAGAAGGAACGATGCCGACGAGCTGCTTCCCTTTCTCGAAACCATTCTCGATTCCGGCGGCAGAATAGACCGGCTCCTGGGCGAATTGCGTGAGATTACCCGGATCGATACCCGCCTTGAATGGGAAGAGGTGGAGGAGCTAGCTCCCCGGGAGCTGCTCGAAGAGCTGTGTGAAAGCTATCGCAGGAACAGCATGGGGCGGGATATTCGGATTACCCTGAAGTGTACGGCCGATGCGGGAGGAGGCAGGCTGAGGATAAACCGTGAAAGGCTGCGGCAGCTCCTGTGTAATCTCCTGGATAACGCCTTTGATTTTGCCGAATCCGAAGTTACCGTACGCCTGGAAGGGATCGCGGGTCAGGAAGGGGAGGGCCGCATCGGACGGCTCCGAATCTCCATCGAGGACGACGGGCCGGGGATAGATCCGGAAGACCTTGAGAAGATTTTTGCGCGCTTTTTTTCGGCACGGGAGGTGCGGGGGAATCATTCGGGTCTCGGGCTTTCAATCTGCCGATCCATAGCCCACGGTTACGGCGGCAGAATGTATGCGGAAAACGCCGGGACGGGAGGCTCGCTGTTTATCGTGGAGCTCCCCGTCTCCGGCAGGGCTGTTTAAGCTTCCCCGGTCTCAGAAGGCCGGAAGGGCCGATTTTTTATACGCTTCGTAGGCCTGGCGGACGGTCATCGCACCGGCGCCGGTGAATATTTTCAGACCGGTTTTGTTCAGGACCGCCGCCGCATTGCCTCCCGGTCCGTTTCCGGTAATAAGTACATCCGGTGCAAGGTTGAACAGTTTCTGAGCCGTCTGCGGGCCTGCTCCATGGGCCGTCTCTTCCACCTGACGGTTGTCTTCGGCGGTGAGGGTATCGGTATCTTCATTGTAAAGAACGATATAGTTGGTCCGTCCGAACCGGGGATCAATTTTTGAATCCCAGTCTGTTCCTTCCGCGGTAAATGCAATCTTCATCTTTTATGCTCCTTTGTTGTTTTCCGCAAAACCGCACGCCAGGTGCCAGGCTTTGCTTATACGTTTCTTCATATCACCGTCATCGTATTCGACGATGGTTTTTTCAGCCACCATGGCTCTTGTGAAGTTTTCGTCGTAGGGCAGTCGTGCAAGCAGGTCGATATTGTTTTCATCAAGATAGGCGCTTATAAGCTGTGACATCTCTTCGTTTATATCCGCCTTGTTGATGATGCATCCAGCGGGAATGCTGAATTTTCTGACCAGTTCATAGACCCGTTTAAGATCGTGAATGCCGGTTACGGTAGGCTCGGTTACCAGTACCACGTAATCAGCTCCCGAGAGGGAGGATACAACCGGACAGCCGATGCCGGGAGATCCGTCAACGAGAACGTACTTTTTCCCCTCCGCTTCGGCGGCTTCTCTTGCCTTCTTTTTTACATGAGCCACCAGTTTGCCCGAGTTCTCGGCTGCAATCCCCAGTTTTGCATGAATCATGGTAAATCCGGCCCGTGTCCGGGAATTGAACCAGACTCCAGCTTTCCGGGGATCGTTTGTTATGGCATCGGCGGGACAGATCCGTGCACAGTATCCGCAGCCTTCGCAGCTTACCGGATCGACCGTGTAAACGCCTTCGACAGGGGAGATCGCCTTGAAACGGCATACCCGGGCACACCCGCCGCAGGATATGCACTTATCCGGATCGATACGGGCAAGTTCTCCGCTGTAGAAATCTTCCTGAAAAACCGGAACAGGTTTCAGCAGAAGATGCATGTCGGCAGCATCCACATCGCAGTCTGCGGCTATCAGATTTTCGGCTCCGAGAATTGAAAAAGAAGCACTTATGGATGTTTTACCGGTGCCTCCTTTTCCGGAGATAACCACTATCTCTTTCACAGGCCGCTCCTTTCGGGTATGGCGCGTATGTACGCGGCGATTTTTTCAAGTTCAAGCCTGAAGGCCGGCAGTACGGGGTATATGGCTTCTCCTCTTGAATAGAGCTCCGCTGCCCTGCGGTCATTGGGCAATCTGGCCAGGAGAAGGATATGCTCCTTCCGGCAGTAATCGGCCACTGCGTCGTTTCCTATCCCGTCACGGTTTATTACCACCGCAAACTCCTTTTTCAGGTCGATCATGGTTTCCACCGCCAGTTTAAGATCGTTGAGGCCGAAGGGTGTAGGCTCGGTAACCAGTATTACAAAATCCGCATCCTTTGCCGCTTCGATTACCGGACAGGATGTGCCGGGAGGAGCATCGTAGATACGGATGTGTCTGTCGGCAAGGTGTTCGTTTACATACTCCTTAGTCTGAGCTATGAGGGGAACCGCCTGTTCCTGACCGATATCCAGGCGGCTTTCCAGAAAGGTAAGGTTTCCGGGATTGAAAAGGAGTGATTCACCCATACGTTCGGGGATCATGGGGAGCGCGTCAGCGGGGCAGAGTTCCGAACAGGCAAAGCAGCTGTGGCACAATTCCGGAAAGAGCATTATCTCTTTTCCGAGTTTGATTACCGAGTGGAAATTGCATACCTCCTGGCAGAGGCCGCACAGGGTGCAGGTATCCTGTTCCCAGCGCGGGATCATTTTGTATCTGACCTCCCGGCCGGTTTCGGTTCCCCCTATAAAAAGCCCGGAATTGGGCTCTTCAACATCCAGATCAACCAGAAGGACCTCTTCCTTTTCGGCCAGAAGGGCAGCAAGGTTGGTGGAGAGGGTCGTTTTCCCCGTACCTCCTTTTCCGCTGGCGATGACAATATCAGGCATCAGTGATCACAGACGTTGCTGCCGGCTTCAAGGGTTCCGGACAGGTACTGCTTAACCAGTTCTTCGGACCCTGCCTCCGGTGCTCCGGTAATAACATCGATATTAAAGGAATTAAAAAGGTTTACGGCCCGGCTGCCCATTCCTCCGGCAATTATCAGAGCCACATCGTGTTCGGAAAGCCATTTCGGTAAAAGTCCCGGTTCGTGGGGGGGCGGAACAAGCTCTTCCCGGCCGGTAATTGTTTTTTCGATCTCGTTCACCGTAAGAATCGCAAAGGTCTGGCAGTGTCCGAAATGTGCGGACAGGGTTCCGTCCGAGAGGGGTACGGCAATTTTCTTTGTTTCCACAGGGTTCTCCTTATAACTGGTCATCATTTTTTCCGGAACAGTATGTTCCGCGTTCTCTTCTGCCGCGGCATAAACAGCCGGGCATCGAGAAGTCATCATTATCAAGCTGCCTTCTCATCCAGGCCTGGATAACCGATTCGAGACTGCCGGCAACAAAGGGAAGAACCAGTAACTCCTGTTCAAGAATCATCGCCTCCGCTTCCCTGGACAGTGCTCCGCAGATAATAAGGCTGACACCTTCCTTGCGCAGTCCGGCGATTTTGGCGGCGGTGTTCTGTCTGACAAGATCCACCTCGTACCGCTCCTTCACCTTTCGGCGGCAGACCTCCAGGATGACGGCCCTTCCGGCCGAATCGAAGACGGGAGCGATACGTTGATTCCATACGGTTATTGCCAGCTTCACACCTTTATATAGCAGGTATCATGCCAGGTTTTTCTGTGAAAGCAGTCATATTGTAAGTTGTTTTACAGGAAGAGCTTGGAATCTTGAAGCAGTCAGGTACTCTTGTTATGGACGGAACCGACGGGCCAAAGTGTCGCAATAGTGCGACAAATAGTCGCATATTGCTGCGACAGATGCGACAGTATGTTGCATCGGAACGCTTTATCCCTCGGGATCAATATCGTACTTTTCCATTTTACGGTAAAGGGTTGCCCGGTGAAAGCCAAGATCCTGTGCAGCGGCACTCCTGTTGTAGTGGTTTCTTTTCAGGGCGCGGATAATAAGCTGCGCCTCCGTATCTTCCCGCAGGCTTCGGACCGGTTCTTCGCCGTTTTTCTCGAGACTCCCCCTCAGCTCCGGGGGCAGGAGGGAACAGTCGATCCGACTGCCGGTACAGAGCACCACTGCCCGCTCAATAACATTTTCAAGCTCCCGTATGTTGCCGGGCCAGGAGTAGGCGTAGAAGGCGGCATACACCTCTTCGGTGAAGCCCTGAATGTTCTTTCCTATCCGGTATTTGCAGCGTCTGAGGAGATGCTCGCTGAGGTCCGGAAGATCCTCCCTGCGCTCCCGGAGGGGGGGGAGGGAGAGGCTAATCACATTTATACGGTAATAGAGGTCCCGTCTGAAGGAGCCCTCCTCCACCATGCTGCGGAGGTCGCGGTTGCTGGCGCAGATAATCCGTGCCGTTGTCCGTTCCGATGCGACCGAGCCGAGGGGTTCGTACACGCCTTCCTGAAGGACCCGCAGCAGCTTTACCTGCATTGCCTGGGAAATATCTCCGATCTCATCGAGAAAGAGGGTGCCCTTGTCGGCCTGCCGGAACCTCCCCGCCTTATCCTTCTCCGCGCCGGTGAAGGCACCCTTCTTGTAACCGAACAGCTCCGACTCAAGCAGCGTGTCCGGCAGGGCCCCGCAGTTTACGGCTACAAAGGGACCCCGGGCGTTGGAACTCAGGGAGTGTACCGCCCGGGCCGTTACTTCCTTGCCGGTTCCCGTTTCTCCTTCTATAAGGATGGCTGCACTGCTGGGGGCTACCGAGGGTACCAGGTCGAGCACCGTTTTCATCGAGGGACTGCGGCTTGAGAGTCCGCCGGCGTCGGGTGTCATCCTCAGCTGCTGCCTCAGTTCCTCAATTTCCCGAAGATCCCGGAAGGTCTCGGCACCGCCTATTACCTTTCCATCGTTATCTACAAGCAGCGCCGTTGAAACGCTGATAGGTATGCGTTCTCCCCCGGGGTTGATGCAGTAGCCCTCCGCATGAATGACCGGTTTACCGCTTTTCATGGTGCGCCGGAGAGGGCATTCTGATTCGCACATGTTGGATTTGAACACTTCGTGACAAAGTTTTCCGATTGCATCGGAGCGGCGGATACCGGTAATGGTCTCCGCCGCCCGGTTGAAGGAGGTGACCCTCCACTCGTTATCTACCGTGAATACGCCGTCGGAAATGCTTTCCAGAATAATCTCGGTCATGTCGGTCACCTTGCTGCAGGCAGCGGGGCCGTTAATCCTCGCAGACTGCAATTACCGGTTCGGGCCTGGGCGGATCGTCCGGTCTTATTCCCGCCATAAGCAGTCCCAGAGACTGTATATCCGTATCGGCACAGTTGAATTCACCCATAATTTTGCCTTCGTAGATGACCGCAATGCGGTCCGAAAGGCTGTACAGTTCGTCAAGGTCCTCGGAAGTAAGGAGAATCGCCGTTCCCGAATCACGCTGCTTGAGCAGCTGCTGATGGATATACTCGGCCGCTCCGATATCTACTCCCCGTGTCGGCTGTGCCGCAATAAGAACCGAAGGCTTCCGGGAGAGCTCCCGCGCCATAATAAGCTTCTGGATGTTTCCGCCCGAAAGATTCTTGATCGGTGTCTCCAGGGTGGGCGTTTTTACCGCAAAATCGCGTACAAGGTTCCGTGCATGTTCCGCCATCTTCCGGAAGTCGAGGAAAATACCCTTGCGGAAGCTCTTTTCCATATGGTCGTGGAGAAAGACATTCTCCTGAACCGAGAAATCGTTGACCGCCCCGTCAAGCATCCGCTCTTCGGGAATTATTGCCAGCCCCTGATCGATGCGCTGGTTCAGTTTCATGTTGGTAATATCGGTACCTTCCAGAAGAATGGAACCTGAATCCACCTTGCGGACTCCGATCAGACACTCCGCCAGCTCCAGCTGACCGTTTCCGGAAACCCCCGCAAGCCCCAGAATCTCTCCTGAATGCACCTCCAGGTCTACTCCGGCAACCGCTTCCACATCGCGGTCTCCGGTAGCCTTGAGCTGGTCTATCTTCAGCCGCACGGGACCCGGAGAGAACTCACGGTGCTCCAGGGTTTTCAGTTCCCGCCCTACCATCATTTTTATAAGATCATGACGCTCAACACCCTTTGCGGGGGTGGTCCCCATCTTTTTGCCGTCCCGCAGTACCGTTATGCGGTCGCACAGAGCGGTAACCTCGTGAAGCTTGTGGGAAATAAAGACGAGACCATGACCTTCCTTGACCATCTTGCGCAGAACAACAAAAAGATCATCAACCTCCTGGGGGGTAAGAACGGCGGTAGGTTCGTCAAGAATGATGATTCCGGCTCCGCGGTAGAGCGCCTTGATTATCTCCACCCGCTGCTGTTCACCGACCGAAAGGTGTCCGACCAGATCGTTCGGGTTCACCTTCAGACCGTATTCGGAGGAGAGGTCGCAGATGCGCTCGCTCACCGATTTCAGATCCAGAACCAGTCTGGAGCTGGAGGAGTGTCCCAGGGCGACATTCTGGGCGACGGTCATGGTGGGAACCAGCATGAAATGCTGGTGAATCATACCGATTCCGGCGGCCAGGGCATCGGCAGGGGAATGAAAGTTCTGTTCCACTCCGTCCAGGATTATGGACCCGCCGTCAATCTGGTACATACCGTAGAGTATCTTCATGAGGGTACTCTTGCCTGCTCCGTTTTCTCCCAGGAGGGCGTGAACTTCTCCCGCATGGAGATCAAAATCTATATTATCACAGGCCAGAACTCCCGGAAAACGTTTGATAATCTGCTTCATCTCGACACTCTGAATCATGCCATTCATAGGAACCTCCGCTATTGGTGCATTTCTGTGCTTTTTGCCTCAGGAGTCCCCGGTGCATGTCTATGCGCCCCGAAGGCTCTTCAAGCAAAAAGGGAGTACCGGAGCAGTGCCCGATACTCCCGGAATTACCGAAACAAACTAGGGCATAGCCTTGATGCTGCCGTCCTTTATGCCTTCGATTGCGGCGTCGGCTTTCGCACGAATGTCCGCGGGGAGGTCGAAGGAGGGGTTGAATGCCATGCGCAGTCCGCCGTTGGCAAGGGTAAGCACATAAGCGTCTCCGCCCATCTTTCCGGCCTGACGGTTGGCAATAATCTCTCTGAGCATGCCGGTCCAGTCATACACCTGGGAAGCAACCACAAGTTTGGGAGCCAGGGAAGCCTGGTCGGACTGGGTACCGAACCAGTAGACATCGCCTGCAACCTTGGCCGCACCGATGGATCCTACCACCGACTGGGAAGAACCGGTAAGGGATTCCGCACCATTGGCAATATGGGTCTGGGCAGCAGCGGTCATGAGGGCCACATCGGAAAAGCTTCCGGTCCAGGTCTTGGAAATGGAAATGCTTTCGTCAACGGATTTCACGCCCTGAACAAAGCCGTCGATGTAGGTTTTCGCATCGCCGACTTCGATGGGTCCGGTAACTCCGAGCCGGCCGTTCTCGTTCAGAAGGGCAGCAAGGACTCCGTTGATATAACCGCCCTGCTCGGCAGCTGCGGTGTAGGCATAGACGTTATCCAGGCCGTAGGTGTTTACATCGGTTCCCCAGGGAAAGACGGTTTCGGGGAAATCGGGAGCGATTTCCTGTACCAGCGAGCCGTACTGTGAACCATGGGCGACGACAATGTCATAACCCTGGCTGGCATAGTCACGAATGGCCGATGCAGCGTCGGGAAGATTGAACATATTCTCGGAATAGACCAGTTCCAGAGCGCTTTCGCCGCCCATTTCGGCCTGTACCGTTGTCAGAGCATCCCACATGGACTGACTGAACGCCAGGTCCGTAATAGCGCTGGGCATTACAACTGCGATTTTCAGGGGCTCGTCGCCTGCAGCGGCCGCCTCCTGTTCTCCACCGGCAAAGACCATGGTCGTTGCCATCAACAGCAGCATGAAAACCGCGATGCTTTTCATCAACTTCATACACATCTCCTCAAAATGATGTTATTCCGTCTCATAAGAGACGGGCATGCAAGGAAGCCCGTGAGCTTCCGAAACACCTCTTTAATCAGTTTTCCCCGCGGAAAAACTGTTTGTTCAGGGCCGCCGGCTGTTTGCCCCGGTTTACCGCAACGGTCAGTACCACAATGGTAAGGATGTAGGGGAGCATGACCGCAAGGCTGGCCGGTACATCGATGCCGAGCACCTGAAGCCAGAGCTGGGCGGAGTTTGCCAGGCTGAACAGCATGGCGCCGCCCAGTACGCCGATCGGGGTCCAGCCGCCGAAATAGACCAGTGCGACGGCAATAAAACCCTGGCCGGCGGTAAGATTGTCCTGGAAAAGATTGGCTATTGCTATGGAGATGGAGGCTCCGGCCACTCCCGCCAGCATGGATCCGAAACATACGCTCAGGTAGCGGATACGGTTTACATTGATACCCACCGAGTCCGCAGCCGCGGGATTCTGGCCGACAGCCTTTATCATAAGGCCCAGATTGGTCTTTTCCAGAATCCACCAGCAGATGGGAACCAGGAGAAAAGCGGCGTATACCAGGACATTGTTGTTGAAGAGGATCGCGCCGATAAAGGGAATGTCTCCAAGAAGGGGAATTTTTACCGCCGTAAAGCCGGGTACGGTTCTTACGGAGCCTACCAGGACCTTGAAGAGGAGGCTGGACATTCCAAGACCGAACATCTGGAGACCTATACCGCTTATTCCCTGCTGGGCCTTGAGGCTTACGCTGACAACACTCATCATCAGCCCCATAAGAAGACCGACGAGCATTGCAACCGAGAGTCCGAGCCACAGATTACCGGTAAGATAGACAATGTAGAAGGCGAAAAAGCCGCTGAGCAGCATGATGCCGTCCACCCCGAGGTTAACAACCCCCGAGAGCTGGGAGAAGGTTTCACCCAGGGCGGCAAAGAGAAAGGGTGTGGACATGGCGACCATGGTGCTGAGCACACCGGTTAAAACGCTGATGGTAAAAATATCGTTCATGACTGGCTATCCTTGGATGACGCTACAATTATAGCGGCGGTCTTGCGTTTTTTGATAAGCTGGTTAATCCCCAGGGCGGAGCCGGAGACAAAGAGCACTACAAGGCCGAGAATGGCATTGATAAGGGCTGCCGGTACCTGCACAGCGCGCTGCATGGTATTTGCCCCCACAAGAAGGCCTCCGAAGAGGACCGAAGCCGGGATTATTCCCAGCGGATGGAGACTTCCCAGAAGGGCGGCAACAATGCCGGTAAAACCGTATCCGCCGGTCAGCCCTTCCAGAAGGCGGCGGTGAACGCCCATTACCTCGATTACCCCGCCCAGACCCGCAAGTCCGCCGGCAATGGTAAGGGAGAGCATCTGGTTGTAGGCCACATTGATACCCGAATAGCGGGATGCCCTCGGGTTAAGACCCACCGCCCGGATCTGGTAGCCGATTGTGGTGCGCCATAGGAAAATATAGACGATTATTGCAAAAGCGAGGGCGATAAAGAGCCCGGTGTGAAGCATTGTCCGCGGAATAAGCCGTGTCAGCCAGGAAGCTTCCGGAAGACGGGCGGACTGGGCAAGGAAGGTCCCTGCGGCAACACCCTGCTCATCCATCATCGGTCCCTGAAGCAGAAAGTTCATAAACTGAAGCGCAATGGAGTTCAGCATGATGGTGCTGAGAATCTCGTTAACCTTGTACCGTGCCTTGAGAAAACCGGGAATAAGTCCCCAGAAGGCACCGGCCAGGAAGCCGGCAATCATGCAGCCCGGAATAAGGACAAAGCGCGGCAGTTCGGGAAAGGTAAGAGCAAACCAGGAACCCGCAAGAGCTCCGAGAATAATCTGACCTTCTCCCCCGACATTGATCACGCTGGCCCGGAAGGCTATGCAGATACCGAGTCCGACCAGCAGAAGCGGAGTCGCCTTGACCAGACTCTGGGACCAGCCGTTGACCGAGCCGAAGGCTCCCCTGAACATGGCCGAATAGGCGGTCAGGGGATTGGTTTTGAGAAAGAGGAGAATTACCGCGCTTATAAGAAGTGCCGCCAGAACTCCGATGAAAGGTATGACCGTGCGCAGACCAAACTCGAACCACTCCCCGCGGGAGTGCGATGGAGCCGATAAGCTCTTTTTAGGTAACAGAAACGCCATTTATCCGCCCCTTGGAACGTTAATTGTGCACCGGAGAAGTATGACCTTTTCCCTGTGCTTTTACAACTCTTTACAAGAGCTGTCATTACGGAATAAGCGGGATTACAGATATTATATTTCTATAACCGCTTCGCTTGATATGCAGAACAAAGAGCATTCATAAAAATGTATATGAAAGACTTCTCTTACGAGAACTGCCAGTTGCAATTAGAGTAAAGCAGGTTTACCGGGGAGTCAAGTTATATTTTGCAACAGAATACGACAGATTCCGCTTATAATCCTTTTCCTTGACAATTCGGGTTTTTAAGGAAATACTGATAACAGGATAATGTAACGTTATAATGAGTTAAGCAAAAATGGTGGTTGTATGGACAGCATTCAGAGTCTGCAAGAATCGGAAGAGTGGCTCGATTCGAAAAGCCCGATACCTCTTTATTTTCAGCTTCAAGAGCTTATCCGGAAAAAGATAGAATCCGGAGAGTATGCTGAAGACTCGTGTATCCCCTCGGAAGCGGAGCTTCAGCGCCGTTATCGGGTAAGCCGGATAACCGTCAGGAACGCCATAGAAGGCCTGGTTTTCGAGGAGTTGCTGTATAAAAAGCAGGGAGTGGGAACCATAGTTGCGCGCCGCCGGTTTGTGGACGACACCGCCATTCTTCAAAGCTTCACCGAAAAAACTCTTGATAAGCATGCCAACACCCGTACGGAAGTGCTGGAGATAAAGAGAATAGGTGCTTCCCGCAGAATAGCCGAACATCTTGGCATTGCGGAAAAGGAGAGTGTTGTCTGTGTTAAGCGTGTCCGCTTTATCGACAATGAACCGATTAACCTTTTCACATCCTACCTCCGAGGAGATCTCGGTCTCAGCCTTGATCACGATTTCAGTGGATCCATCTACAGCCTTCTGGAAGAGACCTACGGAATACGTATTAACGAGGCGGAGAAGGTAATCGAGGCTATCCCCGCAAGCCCGGAGGAGGCGGAAATCCTGGGCGTAGCCATGGGCGATCCTCTTCTGGTTATGAGAAATACAACCTTCGACATACAAGGACGAGCCGTGGAATACGCCGAAGGGATGTATCGGAGCGACAGGTACAAGTATGTGGTCAGGCTGAAAAGATAACAAAAATGCACACAGTATACGCGATTCAAACCTATAGGAGGGTATGATGATGAATAAAAGAACAGTAATGCTGACAGTCATGATGATTCTGGCCGTTGCCTTGGTTTTCGGCGGAGGACAAAAAGAGCAGACAGGTGAAGCAGCTGCGCCGGCGAAAATCGGTGAAGGCCGGACTCTTGTGGTCGGGATCTGGGGAGGACCCCAGGAAGAACTGGTAAGGGAATACGTGGTAAAGCCCTTTGAAGCGGAAACCGGCGCCGTGGTGGAACTGATTCTTGGAGGTTCTTCGGACCGTTTTGCCCGTCTGACTGCGGAGAAGAATAATCCTACCATGGATGTGGTCTATATCAGTCTTCCCCAGACTATTACCGCGTCAAGAGACGGACTGATAAAGGCACCGAACCCGGAAAATGTGCCGGAATATAAAAACCTCTATCCCCAGGCAAAAGAACCCGGAGCGTATGGTGTTGCCTTTCTGTCCGTGGGAATTATGGTCAATACTGAATATGTGAAAGAGATGCCAACCTCCTGGGCCGACCTCTGGAATCCGGAGTACAAGGGCAAGGTGGCTCCTTTCGTTTTCCCGGGAACTCAGGGAGAAGCTTTTCTTGTAATGGCCGCTCGTGCTTTCGGCGGCGGTGAAAAAAATATTGATCCCGGCTTTGATGCAATCAACAAGCTTAAACCGCTCCCCGCCATTCTTTCAGGGGTGGACGAGACTAATCTCGCGTTCCGTCAGGGTGATGTGTGGTTTGCTCCCCAGATCCACGGGCTGGTATACGGATATAAAGCCGAAGGCGGAAAGGTTGATTTTGTTATACCGGAAGAAGGAGCACCGCTCGCCCTGAACTCCGCGGCAATACCTGTCAATTCCAAAAATGCCGATCTTGCGGAAATCTTTATCAACTACCACCTTAGTCAGGCTTGTCAGGAGGCTTACGCCAAGACGCTTTATTATGCTCCTACCAACAAAACGGTGAAGCTGTCCGACGATCTCGCAGCGACCATGCCCTATGGCGAAGAACAGGTTGGAAGACTTCTCATTCTTGACAACGACAGTCTGAATGCAAACCGGTCCGACTGGGCCGACCGCTGGAACAGGGAGATCCTCCGCTGATCCGGAGCCGGAATCTGTCTATTTCTCTCTAAAACATCGGCGGGGGATCGGTCCCCCGCCGTTTTAAAAGGAGGGCTTGAATGAGTCGTCGATTACGGCCTTTTGCATTTATGACCCCGGGCCTGATTGTGCTTACAATCGGATTCTTTATTCCTCTGGCAATGCTCTTTGTTGTCAGTTTCTATCAAATTAACCCCGGCAGCACCATTCTGGTAAAAGAATTTTCAATGACAAACTATGCGAGGTTTGTCGATTCCTATTATTTTGAAACTCTTCTCATTACCCTTCGCATTGCCGTCTATACCACTCTTCTGGCCCTTCTTTTCGGTTATCCCATAGCTTTTCTGATAAACCGCAGTACGGGTATGAAAAAGACAGCACTTCTTATAGTCGTTCTGACTCCCCTGCTTACCAATGTGGTAGCCAGGACTCTTGGACTGATGATAGTACTTGGAAGACACGGACCAATCAACAAGCTGCTGGGTCTGATCGGAATCGAACCTCTTCAGCTTGTTCCCAGCGAGCTGGGGATAATAATAGGCCTGACTCAGGTATTTATGCCTTATATGATACTTTCCATAAGTAGTGTTCTTTCCAATATAGATTTCTCGCTCGAAGAAGCTGCCAGGGATATGGGAGCCGGCCCATTCAAAGCATTCCGCAGTATCATTTTCCCCCTGAGCATGCCGGGAATAATTGCCGGAAGCCTTTTCGTCTTTCTGCTCAGTTTCAGCTCCTACGTAACTCCCCGTCTTCTGGGCGGGGGCAAGGTGATGGTTATGACCATGCTTATTTATCAGCAGACCATGCAGCTTCTCAACTGGCCGTTTGGAGCGGCCGTTTCCATTATTCTGCTGGTCGTCAGCATAGTTCTTGTCACCACCTACACCCGGATCACTTCCGGCGCCAATCTGATGGATAAAACTCTCAATGAAACGCCGGGTATAAAAATGTCAGGCAAAAAGGCACGGAAGCATCGCCTCAGGAATGCACTCTACGATTGGAGTGCATATGCCGGACGGAAAACAGGAGCTCTTTATAATTCCCTGCCCTGGTCCCGTACCGCGGCCGGATGGGGCAGTATTCTTGCACGTCCTCTTGTGACGGTATGGATGCTTCTCTCTATCCTGTTTATTATTCTTCCTCTTCCTCTGGTTGTTATCAGTTCGTTTTCATCGACCAGTATGATCACCTTTCCTCCCGAGGGTTTTTCCCTGAGATGGTATACTGGTATCATTGAACGCCCCGAATATGTCCGCTCTTTTCTGCTCAGTGTGCGGCTCGCTCTTATTTCAATGCTCATATCGGTTACGACCGGAACGCTCGCCTCACTTGGACTGGTGCGCTACTCATTCCGGGGGAGAGAAGTAATGCGTTCGCTTTTTCTCTCGCCGCTTATGCTTCCGGCTGTAATAACCGGAATTTCCCTCCTTCGTTTGCTCGTGGTGTTGAGGATGGTGGCAACCTTCGAAGGTATTCTTCTCGCTCACCTGGTGCTTACAACGGCCTATGTGGTCAGGACCATATCGTCGAACCTTGCAGGCTTCGATTACTCCCTTGAAGAGGCTGCCCGGGATCTGGGAGCTTCCCCTTTCCGCACCTTCAGAAAAATTACCCTTCCGCTGATTCGCCCCGGCTTGATTGTGGCATCCATATTTGCGTTTATAGTCTCTTTTGACGAGACGACGGTCAGCATATTCATTACCGGAGGAAGGACCATAACTCTGCCGGTAAGGATTTTTTCCCAGCTGGAGTACGGCCTCGATCCTACAGTTACCGCCATTTCGAGTCTTCTTATCGTCATGACGGTACTGGTGATGGCTGTGGTTGGCAGCCGGTTCGGTCTGGATAAATTCAGTGTCAAATAATCTAATGGAGAGGCATGATGGTTGATATACATAATATTCATAAGCACTTCGGTTCCGTAAGAGCGGTGGACGGGGTTTCTCTCAGTATAGAGCAGGGGGAAATGATATGTCTTCTCGGACCCAGCGGCTGCGGGAAAACAACGCTCCTGAGAGTCCTCTCGGGTTTCCTTTCACCAGACGAGGGGAGAATAGAAATGGACGGAAAGGATGTGACGGCACTGCCTCCGGACAAGAGGCCTACGTCGCTTGTATTTCAGAATTACGCACTTTTTCCTCACATGAATGTGTTCGAGAATATTGCCTTCGGTCTTCGGGTAAGGAAAATGCCCCTGGCGGAAATACGCGAATCGGTAGGAGAAATGCTGGAGCTGGTAGGGCTTTCCGGTATGGAGGAGCGTGCAATCCGGCAGCTTTCGGGCGGTCAGCAGCAGCGCATTGCTCTCGCGAGGGCGCTGGTTATGAAACCATCGGTTCTTCTCCTCGATGAGCCTCTTTCCAATCTCGATGCAAAACTGAGGGTGGAAACACGTATACAGATAAGAAAGATTCAGCAGAGTGTGGGGATCACATCCATCTTTGTCACTCACGATCAGGAGGAAGCGCTTACCATCTCCGACAGGATCGCTATTATGGATAAGGGAAAGATAATTCAGGTGGGAACACCTAAGGACGTATACCACCGGCCCAACTCGGGTTTTGTTGCGGACTTTATCGGAAAATCCAATTTCATTCATGGTGATTATGTTCCGGACACTTCCGGGAGGGGACGTTTTACCCTTGCCGACGGAACTGTTCTTAAACCGCCGGAAAGCGCTCAATCCGCCGGGCCGGCTATGCTCATGATCAGACCGGAACTTATTCAGCTCTCTGAGAGCCACCCTTCAGGCAAGGAAGCCCAGGAAAGAAATTGTCTCGAGGGGCGGCTGGAGGCCGTCACCTTTCTGGGCGAAATAATCTATTACCATATCGCGGCCTCTTCGGGTGACCGGTTTATTGTTCCTGCATATGGAGCTGACTCTTATAATCAAGATGCTACGGAAGGAACGCATTTCTTTATCTCCTGGGAATCCGGCAGTGCCGTTTTACTGAATTTTTAATTTTTCTGCCGGGGCAAGGGACCTCTCTTCAAGGTCCCGTTCTAAAGAGTCATTGTCTCTACGGGTTTGATGCTTTTCATCTCCAGGAGCCTCGCCTGCCAATACGGCTGAATCCGGAAAACAGATAGAATTTCGGGGACAGCAGAAAATCCAAAAAAAACAAAAAAAACATCCAAAAACCTTTACAAACGTCAAAACGATCATAACACTTAAAAAAGAAGGACAAAAGGAGAGTGGCTATGGCGGACGAGATGATCGAAGGTCTGATGGATGAAGATGAAGCCGAAAGCTCAAAGAAAAAGTTCCTGCTCTTTAAGCTTGGTGATGAAGAGTACGGAATGGATATTGCCAAAGTTCAGGGAATTGAGGAAGTACAGAAAATAACGCCCGTTCCCGAAATGCCCGACTACGTTATGGGAGTTGTGAACCTCCGTGGGGCTGTTATCCCGGTTATCGACCTCCGGACCCGCTTCGGCATGGAATTCCGGCCCTACGATGACCGCACCTGTCTTATCATGACCATTGTCGGGAAAAGGACCATCGGGAGTCTGGTGGATACCGTCACCATTGTTTCGGATGTGGACGAGGCGGATATCGAACCGCCCCCAAGCTTTTCAGATGAAAAAAAAGAACGCTTCATTTCCGGTCTTGCGAAAATAGGCGAAGACGTGAAGATACTTATCGATACCGATACGCTCGTTCAGGATGCCGTATTGGATAAAGCCGTAACGGAATAAAAAAAAGGAGAGAGGAATGTTAAAGAACTTGAAGCTGGGTCTTAAAATGACCCTGGGATTCGGACTGGTTATCCTTCTGGTCCTGGCAATCGGAGGTCTGGCCGTTCTGAACATGATGCAGATACAGGCCCAGTCGGAATCCCTGAACCAGGAGTATGTGCCGGAAGTGGAGGTTGCCAACAACATTGAACGCAGCGCCCTTATGGTGATGTACGAGATGCGCGGCTACGGTCTCAACTTTGACCGGAATTTCTACGATTCGGCGCAGGAGTACATGAAGAGCCTGAACGGCTATCTTGACGATGCGGAGCAGCTTGCAATCGACTATCCAGGGCTGGTACAGCTTGGAAAGGATGTTGTCGTTGCGAAAGAACATGTGGCCGAATACGACGCCCTGGCGAAAGAGACCAGGCAGATTGTGGACAACATAGCCGCTCAGCGCGCAATCCTGGATGAAGCCGCGGCGACCTATCTTGCCCAGGCAAATGCCTTCCTGGAAAACCAGGAAGAGGCTTATATGCAGGATCTTGCCGATAATGCAAGTGATGCGGCCATGATAGAGCGTCTGCGGAAAATATATATCATGAACGAAGCGATCGATCTGGCCAACAACGCCCGGGTTGCCACCTTCAAGGCCATTGCGGACTTCGATTATGGCGGGCTCAAGAGCGCTCTCGATATGCTCGACAGAATAGCTCCCCTGGCAGTTGAACTTAACCAGATAACACGGATGCGTGCCGATCTCGATGCCCTCGCGACCATCGGGGAGAGCCGGCAGAGATACTATGATGCCCTGAGCGCGTCAAACGGCTACTTCCAGCGGCTTGCGGAACTGAATGTGGAGCGTACCAGAAGCGGAGAAGATGTCCTTGCGGCTGCACAGAATACCGCATCCGCAGGAATTGCGGCCACAAAGAGGATTTCAGAAGAAGCGGTAAACAAGGTGACCAGCTCGGTTGTCATTATCGCCATCGGACTGGTAATAGCATTACTGCTGGCCGTTATCATTGCGATAGTCCTTACGGTCTCGATAGTCCGGGCACTTCAGAAGGGTGTTGACTTTGCGAAGGAGATAGCCCTCGGTAATCTTAAAATCGAGCTTGATGTCTATCAGAAGGACGAGATTGGAGAGCTTGCCGACGCCATGCGGGGCATGCTCGTTTCCCTCCAGGAAAAGGGACGGGTCATCGAACGGATTGCCGACGGAGACCTTACGGTCCAGTTTGCAAAGGCTTCCGACAAGGATGATCTGGGAGAATCGCTCCTGGTCATGAAGAGCTCTCTCACGGAAATACTCACCAATGTCAAAAGCGCCATCGAGCAGGTCTCTTCCGGGTCCGACCAGGTAAGTCAGGCATCCCAGGAGCTGAGCCAGGGCGCCACCGAGCAGGCTTCCAGTCTCGAAGAGATTACCAGTTCCGTTAACGAGATAAACGCCCAGTCAAAGCAGAACGCCGAGAATGCGGTGGAAGCCAACGGCCTTGCCAAGAACGCGGCAAGTGTTGCCGGCGAAGGCGACAAGGAGATGACCAACCTCCAGCAGGCTATGACCGCCATAAACGCCTCCAGCGATCAGATAAAGAAGGTGGTCAAGGTTATCGATGATATCGCCTTCCAGATCAATCTTCTTGCCCTGAACGCCAATGTCGAGGCCGCACGGGCCGGAAAGTACGGCAAGGGATTTGCGGTTGTTGCCGAAGAGGTCCGGAACCTGGCCGTAAAGAGTGCCAACGCGGTTCAGGAGACCACCCAGATGGTGGAAGACTCCATAAGCAATATCGAACGGGGAAACAAGTCGGTTGAAAGCACCGCCGAAAAGCTCCGGGGCATTGTGGATGGAGTGCAGAAGGTCGCCAACTTTCTCGAAGAGATCGCCGTGGCCAGCCGCGAGCAGGCCCAGGGAATTGACCAGATAACCGAAGGACTGGACCAGATAGACCAGGTAACCCAGAGCAACACGGCAAGCGCCGAAGAGAGCGCCTCGGCGAGCGAAGAACTTGCCGGACAGGCCGAGCAGCTCAAGGGACTCATCCAGCGCTTTACCCTGGCCGACGATGAACGGCTCCTGCTTACCGCACGGCGGCCCGAACCGGCCGGCGGACGTCAGCAGAACCGGCAGCAGCACCAGGCCCCGAGGCAGATGCCCCCGCGGCCCCAGAACCAGAACTACCAGCGCGGAAACGCCTCTACCGGCATCCGGCCGGTGGATCCTTCCGAGCAGATCCGTCTGGACGATGACGATTTCGAACGATTTTGATTCCCTTAAGGGCGCCTTCTACGAGGCGCCCTTTTTAAGGCCCTCACCGTCAATCAGCCCGCCCAGCCGGCCCCGTATAAGAAAGAACAGTGAAAGTACCCCGAGAGCCGCCCCTGTAATCCAGTAAAACAGAGAAAGCCGGGAACGCATCATCTGAATGAAAACACCGCTCAGACCGTAGGAGACCGGTGTCGAAATGGAAGCAAGCGCCTCCAGCTTCGCAAACACCCTTCCCCTCGCTCTCTCCGGAACATGAAGATAGAGTGAGGTCGTTATGATCTGAAAGAGCAGTCCGATGCAGATTCCGGCGGCACTCAGGGCGAGGTACAGCAGCATCAACCGCCTTCCCGTTCCGGCGGCGATAATAAGTGCCGGAAGTATAAAGAGGGCGGAAAAGAAGATTTGACTGCCGCCCTTTCGGGGCGTGGAAGAGTATCCGTAGAAAAGGGCCCCGGCACCCCCTCCGGCCAAAAGCAGAGAAAGGCTTATCCCGAAAGAGGACGGACCCGCCCCGTAGCGTTCATCGAGCAGAAAGGGAAGGGAAAGAATAAGGGGCGGTGAAAGGGCGTGAATCATCGCGTAGGCAAGCAGAAGCGCTGTGATTCCCTTCATGCCTGCCAGATCCTGCTGCGGGCTTTCCGCCCGGGGCATCTCCCGCACTGGAGCCGCAGCGGATGCAGTGCGGATAAAGCTCTCCTGAAAGGCCGATAAAAGAAAGGTAAACCCGTTCAGAAGCAGAATAAGCGATACGGAAAAGCGCGCGTAGGCGGCTCCTCCAAGGGCCGTGCCCCCGAAATTAGCCAGGAGGAGCAGAACGCTCTTGAGGGAGTTGCGGCGCCTGATCATGGAGGGGGCGATCAGTTCCGGAAAGATGGCATGGGAGGCCGGCAGGAAAAAGGCGCTGTTTATCGAGACCAGGACGGTCAGGACCAGGAGGCTGGTGTAGTCGAGCCTGCCCGTCCGGGCGGCCAGAGCGGCGACAATCATGAGCAGCCCCCGTACGCTGTCGGTCAGAATGATCAGAGCCTTCCTGCTCCAGCGCTCAGTGACCGCCCCCGCCAGGGGAGCGAGAAGCAGTATCGGCAGATGAGCCACCATCTGGAAGAAGCCGAGGGCTCCGGCGTGGTCGGTAATGTCCCGTATAAAGAGCACAAGAGATACGAGATATACGGCCGATCCGAAGATCGAAACCATCTGTCCAAAGCTGAGCAGAAAAAAATTCCGTTCCTGGTCTTGCATAGTTAATCCGGCTCCCTTATAAGCCAGTTATGGTGAACCGCAATATTATACGCTATTACGATGCCAACACTTCCCGTTTTCTCACCTTCGGCCACGGCCGGAAAAACGCCTCTATTCACCGGGCTCTCTGGGGCGAAGGTGTCGCAAGCAGGGAGGAAGCGGTTAATTACGTGCACACCGTAATTGCCCGGTGCATACATGCGGCAGGTGCCGAAGAGGTCCTGGACATCGGCTGCGGAGTCGGGGGCAGCATGATTGCCCTTGCAGCGCTCTGCGGCGCCCGGTTTACGGGTATCACCATCAGCCCCGTCCAGCATGAATGCGGAATACGGCTGCTGGGAAGAAGCGGATGGGCGGAGCGCTGCACCATCATCCCCGGTGATCTTACCGATCCCTCGGCTCTCGGCGGCTCCTTTGACTGCGCATACGCCATAGAGTCCTTCCTTCATATGCCCGGTCCGGAGATCTTTTTCCGCCGGGCCGCGGAGCTTGTACGGGCGGGCGGCGAGCTTATCATCTTCGACGATTTTCTCAGCCCGGGGAGGCTTTCCGCAAAGGATGAGGCGCTTATCGGACGCTTCAGATCCGGATGGCAGGTCGGGAGCCTTGAGGATCCCGAATCGGTCCGGCAGTACGCCCTGCAGAACGGCTTCAGCATGCTGGAGGAAAGAGATCTTTCTCCTCTTCTGGAACTGGGCCGTCCCAGGGACCGGCTCATCCGGCTTCTCCTTCCCCTGCTGCGGCCCTTCTTTGGAAACACTCCCTTCGTCCAGAACATGGAGGGCGGCGATGCTCTCCAGCAGCTTCTCGCCGCGGGAACGCTTACTCACCGCTTTCTCCGCTTCCGCCGAATACCGCCTTCAGGAAATCGGGAAGAAACTGCTCGAGGGAAGGGCGGCTCTCCTGCTCCGGCGGAATAAGTCCCGGGCCGTAGCCCCGCTCCAGGAAGCCGCCGATAATATCTTCATCGCCTGAAACAATATGGACAGGTACCGAGAAATCGGAGCCCCTTTCACTGACCGGGAATTTGGGCTGATGGTCTCCGATGATGACGGCAATGTCTTCCGGATCGAGGTAGGTGGTAATAAAGCCGGCAACTGTTTCGAGGGTGTAGCGGATGGAGTGGTCGTATCCCTCAAAAAGTTCGCTTCCCGAAACCCAGGAGTTATCGTACCAGCTGTTTCGGCTGCGGTCAAAATAGAGTTTTCCATTATCAAAGCCTTCCCAGGACTCGATATAGGGAGGAATGTAATTCCAGGGAACATGACTGGAGCAGAGAATGTACTCGACGAAGAGCGGCGGAGCTTCTCCAGTCAGCGCTTTTCCTCCCAGCCCCGAGAGAAGATCGCGCTGAACCCTGTACAGATGGTACTGGTCGGGCATCGTTCCGTAGGTAAAGTAGGGCCCCTCGTAGCCGAAATCATCAAACATAAACAGATGGTCATAGGAGTAGAAGCCGATATACTTTTCGGTCATATAACTGGTTCCCGGCGCCGAGAGAACCGTAGCGTATCCTTTTTCCTTCAGGCGATGTATGATATTGCGGCTCGAAGCTTCTATTACCCTCTTGTACTTTTCCTGGGTGTCGATTTTGATTCCGCTGAGGATGGTCGCATCGGCAAGCCAGGAGGTGCCTCCGAAGGTGGTGGAAAGATAAGCCGAGGAGGCGATCCCGAATTGTTTATCCGCAAGCAGCCTTCCCTGCTCTTTCAGAAAAGGCAGAATCCGCTCCCTGTGATGTTCATTGGTAAATACCGTCATACCGTAGGATTCCACAATAAAAAGATGAATATCCGGTTTCCGGACAGCGGGTCCGGGCTGTTCTGCTTCCTGTTCAAAGCTTTCTTCGATGCGCTCTTTGCTGCTGTCTGCCGAATTCCCGAGGGTGAAAAGATTACCGATCAGGGCACCGGCCGTCCGGACCGACGGAGGAAAGGGGGTGAGTGCCAGGGATATTAACAGGAGGGGGAGAAACACAAAAAGTCCACGGCGGGAGCTTGCCGTCGCTGCGGCCTCCGCGGGGGTATGAAGCTGCTGAAGAAGAAGATAGAGCAGAAGATAGAGCAGCAGCGAAAGCATCAGGTAGAGCAGAATAACTCCGGGTATAAAGAGGGCGGGGGATATATCGCTCCTCCTTAAGAACATGGCGGCAAACCTGGAGGCGAGGGGGATGTTTGCGATGGGATCCAGTGGGCGCTTGTACACATACAGAAAAAAGGCTTCCCCGGCGGAGAGAGCTGTAAAAAGGGGAAGCACCAGGGAAACCGAACGCAGGGCCCGTTTTCCGTTTCCCGTCAGCCAGGCGAAACAAAGAGCTTCCGGAACGGGAACAAGGAGCAGAAGCCACCGGTAATCGGGAAACCAGGAGTGTATTCCCAGAATGGTATTGAAAAGGAGGGCGACGGCATAGAGAGATCCGGTTTTGCGGAGGAAATCAGCCGTCGAGCCTGGCATACACATCGCCCGCAAAGTCGTTCTCTTCGAGGGAGCGAAGGAAAAGCAGTACAGTGCTTCGTTCTATCCACTCTTCATGGAGGAAACTCATCGTTTCGCGGCGGGAGAGATTGAACCGGTACTCACCCAGTTCGCAGAGCCTCTCAACTGCGGCAATGGCAATTTCCGGGGACGAGGGAATGTACTCCACCGAAAGTGCGGGAAGCGGGACGCTCAGGCCCCGAAGCACTTCCAGCTCCGATCCTTCGACATCTATCTTGCAGAAATCGGGAATTCCGAAACGGTCGATAAGCTGATCCAGGGTAAGCATGTCGGTTTTGTCCTCCCGGCTCCATCGGATGGCCCGGAAGGGGGAGCTTATGCTTACCCGCCGGATCCACTTTTCCGAGATGGTGCTGAGGGTGGGATTGGCAGGATCGGTATACAGAACCGCCGATCCGGACCTGCTCCCCACCGCCGCGGGAACAAGTTCCATCCCGCCGCGTCTGCCGTGAAGAAAGCGGAGAATGGAAATACAAACGGGATTGGGTTCAACCGCGACTACCCGGCCTCCCAGCTCCAGCCATGGCACAATACGGTTGCCGATGTGCGAGCCGATGTCGAATGCAAGGCTCCCCTCGCGGATGAACTCCGAATAGAGCCGCTTCATTCTCCGTTTTTTGCCCGGAATCCCGTAGTAGATGATAAAAGAGCGGAAGAGGCCGAAAAAGAGGGCAAAGCGCCCCCGCTTCAGGTGCATCTTCAACTCCCATAGAAAGGAGAAGAGCAGCATGCCCAGTCCGGCCAGCAGAAAGATACGACGGACATCCGGGGGAAGTATGGTAAAGAAGGCGGTCACCAGACTGGTGACGCTTACGGCGCAGGCAAGGCGTGAGTAGCGGCGGAAGGGGATCATTCCCGCTTCCAGTTCCTCCGCCTTGCCGGTTAAGGCAAAGAGAAGGACAAAGATATAGCGCACGGCTCCGAAGATAAGGACCCAGCTCCCGAAGGCTGCCGAAGCGTAGAGCATGGCCGAGAGGAGAAAGGTAAAAAGCGCATCGCTCTCCTCATCGAGCACCGCTCCCTGCCTGCTGCCGCCGCCCTTCCGTGCAAGATATCCGTCCAGGAGATCCGTCAGGGCGAACAGCGCGATGACCGGCGGAAGCAGCAGAGGCGGGATGAAGAGGAGTATGGCGGATCCGGGACCCCGGATGGCGCTTACCATGTTGGCAAGCCGGCTGGAGACCGGCAGAGGTTTTGCTTTTTCCCGGGCTCCCGGCAGCAGGAGGAGGAGCATCCAGATGTGCATAACAAGTATGGAATAGATTATCTTTCCGGGATCGGGGCCCTTGAGCAGGAAAAAGGTAATGATCAGGGCAATAAGGGACTGAACATATTTCCAGAGACGGTATCGTCTGTTCATGGTGCCTCCAGAGATGAATAGAGAAGTTCGGCACTTTCCCGCCAGTCGGGGAAGTCGGGAGCCGCCTGGCGCGCGGCGCCGGCAAGTTCCGTCAGTGTCCCCCGATCCCCCAGGAGCCTTTCGAGGAGAGCTCTCCAGGCTCCGGCATTTCCGGGGTCAATGAGCAGGACGCCCTTCCTGCCGGCGCATACCTCTTCCGTGCCGCCGACCCGTCCCGCCACCGCAGGAACGCCGGCGCTTAAAGCCTCGGCCAGGGCCATTCCATAGCTTTCAAATCTGGAGGGAAAGAGAAAGAGGTCGGCCTCCGCCAGTTCCCCGGGGACCGATTCCGGCGGAAGGGGACCGGCTATATCGATCCGGCCGTCCAGCCCGAACCGCCGGGCGATTTTCCTGAAATCATCCGCCAGCTTTTCATTTCCTTCGGTTTCTCCGATTATCTTCCAGTTCCAGGGAAGCTTCTTCAGCTGGTGAAGTACCGGAAGCAGGAACGCGTGGTTCTTTCCTTCAGTCCAGTTGGCCACCGTGAGAAGGCGGATCTCACCTCCTTCTTCCCTCTGCTTTACCGGTTTCCGGGCATGCCGGGCATCCCGGAAACTCCTGTCAACACCCGGGCGGACCACCACCGCCCGCGGTGCATCCGGAAAGAGGCGTTCCATGACGGAAGCCATGTAGCCGCTGGTCGCGACAATTTTCCCGGCACGGGAGAGGGCCGAGGCTTCAGCTTTCCTCAGGCGTCTTGCGACATCCCCCGGCAGGCCCGGATCGGTGGAGGGCAGGTAGTGGACAAGCAGAGCCAACCGTTTTTTCCAGACCGCTGAAACCGAACGAAGCCACTCCTCCTCTTCAAAATAGAGGCTGTCCAGGAGAAGCAGGGATTCCCGCTCAATTCCCAGGGAGGGAAGGGCGGATACTTCCGGGGCAGGGTTGGGAAGGTGCCTGAGACGGAAACCTTTTTCGGCAAGCTCCATACCCATGCGCTGGTTGTAGATATGGCCTCCGCTGCGGAAAGGTCCGGGATCAGGAGCCAGAAGAGTCAGCATCAGGAGGATGATCCTCCGGCTCCGGCTCCGGAGCCGGTGTAGGAGGCCCAGGCAGTGGAAGATTCCCATATCCGGATGCACAGCTCTTCGGGAACGGGATCGTCATAGTTTGAGAGGGCGTCTACCAGTTCTTTATGGAGAAAGCTGCAGAGGTTCTCCAGGCTGGGCTGCCGCTGCGAAAAATAGGGAAGATCGTTCAGGAGCCGGTCATCAATGGCCTGGAGCGCCTTTTCCAGCTCCTCTTCAATAACGGCGATGTTTGTTGAAAAGCCGTTTTTATCGAGATTGCGGTTGCTGCATATGAGCTCAACGCGGTAGGGGTGGGCATGGGGAACCGATTCCTCCCCAAAATCTCCCCTTAAAAAATGACGGGCCCTTAGAGTTCGTTCCACACCTGCAGAATACATCCGTATACCTCCATATCAGTCCGGAATAAGCACCGCCTGAAGCAGTCCCGGCTCTTTTCTGCTTATTGCCGTGAATGCTGATTCAGCTTCCCCGAAGGGGTAGCGGTGGGTAATATACTTTGAAGGAGAAATCCGGGAGAGCAGAGCCGTAACTTCCGCCCTGCGACGCTCGAAACTCCATAGCGCCTGGTGCCGCGGATCGATGGTGGATACCTGGCTGCTGACAATCCTCAGCCTCCTGCGATGGAATGCGTTCCCGAGATGCACGCAGACGCTCTCGGACCCGTGCCAGGAGGCCTCAATGACCGTCCCGCCGAAGGCCGCGGAATCAATGCTCTGCTGCAGCCCGCCGGAGGTTCCGCTTACGTCTATTACCAGGTCCGCCAGGGCTCCTCCGAAAAGGGGGCGGACAAGGCCTTCAAGCTCCCTTCCGGTCGCATCGCCCGGGTCTATGCACTCCACTCCCAGGTTCCGTGAAAGCTCCCGTCTGAAGGGGTCGGTTTCCAGGGCGGCCAGATGCACTCCCGTTCCGGTTAAAAGGATTTCGGAGACAAGAAGGCCGATAACCCCCTGTCCCGTTATAAGTACCCTGGAAGCTACCGGAGGGGAGGCATCCAGGGCAATGGTAAAGGCGGTCTCCACGCTCGGGTAGAGTACGATATCATCATAGTCGAAACTGGACGGGAAGCGTATCAGACTCGACGGTTCAGCATAGAACCGGTCCTGATGGGGGAAGAACGAGAATACCCGTTCTCGCTCTTCACTTTCTCCCGCAATCATGTATCCGTAACGGAGGGGATACTCCATCTCTCCTTCCAGGCTGTCAAGCCCGTCCGGTGAGGGACCGCGGTTGAAGCTTCCCTCAAAGAGGTGACGTTCCGTACCATGGCTTATTCCAATTACCCGGGAGGAGACAAGCACCTCTCCCGGATTCCTGTTAATAGGCTGCAGGCGAAGGGCTGTCTTGAAGGGGGCGGTAAAGAAAAGCGCCCGGGCCTGTTCCGTGTGTTCCACTGTATATTACTCCGCCTGCATTCTCGGCCAGTCGTGCGCTTCCGGCATTTCTATTCCCAGACGCACGCACATCTCTTCCATCTCTCCGTCGGAAGGTATGCCGGTAAACCTTTCCGCCGCATCCAGGAAGAGGGGAAGAATATCAAGGTCTCCGGGGGAACAGAGGAAAAAATCCTTATGCCCCAGAAGCCACCAGACGGCACGGTCAATGTCCGCCGGTTCCTCCAGGGGGCGGTACCAGGTTGCGCGGGTCTGCTCCATTGTTCCCCAGCTGCTCCGGGCTATCGATTTGATGGTCTGAATGGCTATTCCTTTTTCCCTGCAGGTGGCGGCGAGGGATGAAAAATCCCGGGAGTACGATTCGTTCCGGCTGAGGGTGTAGTTCCAGGGGAGAAGCACCGAGTCCAGGGGCAGCGCTTCGATGCATTCGGCAAGCAGCCGCGGTGCATCATAGGCGTGGCCGGTAACTCCGATATGGCGGGCCATCCCCAGTTTTTTCGCCTTCAGCAGCACTCCCGCAGCTCCGTCTCCGCCCAGGAAACGCTCCACATCCCTCTCTGCCACAAGTTCGTGCATCTGGAGCAGATCGAAGTGATCGGTCCCCAGCTCTTTAAGGGAGTGATGCAGCTCCGCCCAGGCATCATCATAGGTGCGGGCATCGATTTTTCCGGCCAGAAACCAGTCGTTCCGTTCTCCGGAAATCTGCTCCCCGATTCTTTTATCCGCCTCTCCGTAGCTGACCGATGTGTCGATGTGATTTACTCCGTAACGCCTCAGCAGCCGGAAGGCTTCTTCCGCCCGGGTCCTCTCCACCTCTCCCAGGGCAGCTCCTCCGAAAATAACCCGGCTGCTCTTGTGATGAACAGCTCCGAACTCTGTTTTTTCTATCATGTCATATATGGTAACGCCCCGGAGTGCTCCAGTCAAACAGGCGACGGATCTTATGGAAAAGCCTTTGCCATATTGCATGCAAAATTTTGGTATATGCACACCAAATATATTGACATTTTTGGATAAAGTGATATATTTGTGGTGTATCTACAAGGAGGGACACGATTAAATATCTGAAATACGCGGCGGCAGGGTTTGTACTCTCTCTTGTCTCCATCGCTCTGAGCCTCAACTACGGCCATACCGGCTGGTTTACCATAATGCTCCTCTTTTCTTTCTACCTCGCTTATCAGACGCATCCTGCTGCCGCCATGGCAGTTTCCGCGGCTTCGATTATCCTTGCCTGGCTTCTTACCTTTGCCGTTCTCGGTTACCGGATTTCCATTGAGCCGTTTTTTGTTGCCCTTGTCTGGATTTCCGGTGTGCTCATCATAGCTTCCCTGAGAGCGGCATCACGGAAGGCAAAGCTCCAGGAAAGTCGCCTCGAGGAAAACTCCGCCCAGTTCCGGAGCATGATTGACGCCTCTCCCGATGCCCTTGTCCGCACCGACCTGGAAGGGCGGATTGTCGCCTTCAGCCGCCAGCACGGCGAAATGCTGCGGATAAAGGAGGGCACGGAGCTGATTGGAGCAAGCGCCTTTGACTTCATAGTACCGGAGGAGAGGGAACTGGCCTTTGCCAATATGCGGCGGGTTCTGGAGGAGGGGGTCGTACGGAATATGGAATACAGCGCCCTGCGCTCCGACGGCTCCCCCTTCGACATAGGCCTTTCGGTTTCGGTCCTGCGCGACGGCGGCGGAAAGGCTACCGGTTTTATCGGTATTCTCCGTGATATTACCGTGGAGAAGGAGAACCGCCGGAGGATCGAGGCGCTGGCCGCCGAGCGGGAGCTGCTGCTCCACGAGGTGCATCACCGGGTCAAAAACCACATGAATACCATCCGAAGCGTTCTCTACCTGCAGCGGCAGAACAGCAGCGACCCCGCGGTTGAGGAGGCCCTCCTGGCGGCGGAAAACCGCATCGCCCTCATGCAGAACATCTACCGGAGACTCTACCAGAACGACCAGCACGATTCGATCCATCTTCCGGATTTTATGCATCAGCTCCTGGAGGAGCTTAAGGCTGCACTCTCGACCGGAATCCCCGTGAAACTGCAGGTTGAGGTGGATGACATCACCATCTCCGCCGGACAGTCGCTTCCCCTGGCAATAATAGTAAACGAGCTGGTGACAAACGCCTTCAAGTATGCCTTCGGCGACAGAACGCAGGGAGAAATCGGCGTCCGGATAAAGGATACCGGCCAGGGTCGGCTTTCCATCCGCGTCAGCGACAACGGTGTGGGTTTCCCCCGCGAGGTTTCAGAAGAGCATATCTTCGGTTTCGGCCTCTCGGTTGTGGAGGGTTATATACACCAGTACGGGGGTGAACTCCGGTTCTTCCGGGAGGAGCGCGGCCGTAACGGAATATCCGCAACAATAATCCTTGCCAAGTGAAATTCCGGCGGGAATGTGGTAGAATGACCGGGCCTGAAAGATTACCGCCTGGGAAGATGGATGGAAAAGCCTTTACCGCCCGGATACCGGATTGCCGTTGCCCTGATCATACAGCTGCTTTACCTGACCGCTTTGTTTCTCTTCCGGTCGGGAGGCAAGGAGATAGCCTCTCCGCAGATAATCGAAGAGTTCGGATGGCACTTCAGGCTCCTTCTCGCCTTCTCTTCATGCACCTCTCTTTTGCTCATCTTTTTTTCCGCCAGGTACCTGCTTCTGCTCTTCCGGATAAGCCTTTTTTTTCTCATTGCCTATCCCCTGGGGCTTGGTGATGAGGTAACCGCGGTCCTGCTCTTTGCCCTTCTTACCGAAATAGCGGCATATCTGCCCTTTATCTCCGGCCTGCTGTATACCCTGCCGGTCCTGCTTGTCTCCTTCGCCCTCGGCAGCAGCGGATCTGCCTTCTATCTTTCCCGGGACGCGACCCCCGTCGGCAATACCATATCCATTATGGCCGTATCGGCCCTCTATTCCGCCTCCCTTCTCCTGCTGCGCCGGAGCGCCGGGGAGCGGAGAATACTCGATGAGAGAATCGCCCACCTTAACAACGTAATCACCCAGCTTTCCCACGCCAATCTCGATTTCCAGCGCTACGTGCACAGCGTTGAGTTTTCGGCGGTAAACTCCGAACGGAAACGGATAAGCCGGGAGATACATGATACCGTGGGCTACTCCCTTACCAATATTCTCATGACCCTGGAGGCGGCAACCGATCTTCTGGAAAAGGACGGCGCACGCACCCGTACCGCTCTGAATCACGCCATTCGGGAAGCACAGCTCTGCATCGAAGAGACCCGGCAGTCAATGCGCAGGATGCGCTCCCGTGAACTTGAAGAGGCAGTGGGGCTTCAGGCAATTGCCCATCTCTCCCGTTCCTTCAGCGAAGCGACGGGAATGAGGATAATCGTGGAATACGGAAATGCCCCCGACAGTTTCGGTGCCGGACTCGATCTTGTTCTTTTCAGGATAGTGCAGGAAGGAATTACCAACGCCTTCCGCCACGGTCTGGCCGGCGAGGTGAGGATCGCCCTCTGGATTGAAGATAAGATGCTTCATGTTTCGGTGAGTGACAACGGCCGGGGCTCGAAAGAGATTGTAGACGGCGTGGGGCTTTCGGGAATGCGCGAACGGGTCGAAGGAGCCGGAGGAAGGGTATCTTTTTATTCCGGATCCGACGGTTTCAAGGTAAAATCGATTCTTCCTCTCAACCTGAAGGAGAGCCTGCATGAGTGATACTGGAAAAATAAGAGTGGTACTGGTCGACGACCAGGTTCTCTTTGTGGAGAGCCTGAAAACGGTGCTCGAGTTCCGTGCCGACGATATAGAAGTGGTCGGTACGGCTCACGACGGACGGGAAGCCCTCGAGCGGGTGCGGGAAGTCCTGCCCGATCTTGTTCTCATGGATGTACGTATGCCCGGAATGGACGGCGTGGAAGCGGCCCGCCTGCTTCATGCCGAGTTTCCCCTCATAAAGGTGGTCATGCTTACCACCTTCGATGACGATTCCTATGTGCGTGAAGCGATGCAATACAACGCGGTAGGCTATATTCTGAAAAACATACCTCCCGAGGACCTTATCGGATCGATCCGGGCGGTCCGGGGAGGAACTATCCAGGTTTCCCCCGACGTTATGGAAGCCATACTGGGGCGGGACAGGAATTCCATCGCCATCGACATGTTCAGCCGGAGGGAACGGGAAATACTCTTCCTTATGTCCCACGGTCTGGACAACACCGCAATTGCCGACCGGCTTTTTATCGCCGAACAGACCGTCAAGAATCATATTTCCAAAATTTACGGTAAACTGGGAACCCACGACCGTTTTCACGCGGCCGAAGCGGCCAGAAGCATGGACCTTGACCGTTACTGCGCCTACCTTCAGTAAGGCTGTACCGGTACCAGAACGGTACTTTCGTACCATTGTCCGCCCGGCAAACCGCCTCTACCATGATAAACGAATCAGATAGACAAAGAAAGGAGGAAAGAAGCAATGAAAAAATTGCTCGCAGTAATGGTGATTCTGCTGGTCGCCCTTTCCGGCGTCTGGGCCGGAGGACAGGGAGATATGGCGGATGTTCCCGAAGAAGCGGTTATGGCAGCGCCGGTGACCATCGATTTCTGGACCACCCAGACACAGTCCGACAGAATGGCGACAATCGAGGTTCTTATCGACACCTTTGAAGCCCTGAACCCGGACATTACCATCAACCTGGTCGCGGTTGACGAAAATGAGATGGCAACCCAGCTGAACACCGCGGCGGCATCAAATACGCTTCCGGCGATGATCGAGAGCGCCTCGGAGAATGCCGTGGCCTTCGGTTCCGAAGGGCTGCTCAATTCCGGAGCAATAACCCGTGTCATCAATACCATAGGCAAGGATAAATTCTACGCCGGAACCCTCCGCCTCAATGAAAGCGTCGATAAGGGAGTCTATTATGCCGTGCCCTATCATGGCTGGGTACAGGGGATCTGGTACCGCGCCGACTGGTTTGAAGAAGCAGGTTTAAATCCTCCCGCAACCTGGGATGATATTCTCGCTGCCGCCAGATATTTCAACAAGCCTCAGGAAAACCAGTACGGAATTCTCGTGGGAACCAAGGCGGAGGCCTATGCCGAGCAGTGTTTCACCCAGATTGCCATGGCCAACGGAGCTCAGCTCTTCGATGCCGACGGAAATCTCATCTTCAATTCTCCGGAGATGAAGGAAGCGGTTGAATATTATGCGCAGCTTGCGGAATATACCCCTCCCGGTCCCCAGACCTGGCGTGCCCGGGACTACTATCTTCAGGGGAAAATGGCGATGTTCTTCTACTCGACCTACATAATGGATGATCTGGCCATTGAGGAAAACGCCAAAGACTCGCTTTCCGGAGAGAACTTCGAGGGTCTTGAAGGAAAGAACTTCGACCCCGAACTTGTCCGGAACACCCGGCTTGCTTCCACCATTACCAGCACTCAGGATGCGGGCTACGGCACCATCGTCAGTTTCTCGATTCCTGATCATGGTGATGCTGCGAAGACCGCGGCGGCGGAAAAGTTTATCCGCTACCTGTTTACACCCAATGCATACATTACCTGGCTTCATATGGCCCCCGGCGGAATGAACCCGGTTCTGAAAGAGATTGCCGTGAACGCACGTTTTCAGAACGATCCCAACGGGATTTTCAAAAACTACGGCAAAGATAAAATGGCCGAAATAATTCAGGGACTGGACAGTATCGAGACCTTCAGCATCGTCGACGGAAAGAGAATGGAAGGAGCAAGCGCCATCTATTCCAAGCAGATTATCCCGCAGATGCTCTACCGGATTACCCAGGAGGGAATGGGTATCGACGCCGCGATGGCCTGGGCCGAAGCGGAAATGGAAAAGGTTATTAAATAGGTTTACAGGTATGCACGGGCCGGGAGCAGGTTCCCGGCCCGTGCTTTCGCTTCCTATCGGAGACCGCAGGACAGGACCCAATGAACGGAATACATCTGTTATCTTCAAACACCCTGGATCTGAAAAGACGGGAGATGCTTCTCGGCTGGGCACTGGTTCTTCCGACCGTGCTCATAATTCTTTCGCTGATCCTCTATCCCATTGTCTACAATGTGTACCTCAGTTTTTTTGATGTGCAGCCGATGGGCGGCAACACCTATGTCGGCCTTGAGAACCACCGCAATGTGGTTATCGATCCCACCTTCTGGAATGCGGTGTGGACAACGATAATATACGTACTGTTTACCACTGTCGGAACCACCCTTATGGGGCTGGTGGTTGCGCTGGTCATGAACAGGAAGTTCCCCTTCAGGGGACTTGTCCGCAGTCTTGTTCTTTTTCCCTATGTGGCTCCCGTCATATCGGTGGTCTTTGCCTGGCAGTTTATTTTCGATCCTGTAAACGGAATATTCATGGATATCGCCTATGAAAGGCTGGGGCTCTTTTCCGCACGTTTCAACCTTATCGGATCACCCTCGACCGCGGTCTGGGTGGCGGTGGTCTTCAGTATCTGGAAGAACTTTCCGTTTTCCTACCTCATGCTCCTTTCGAGGCTTCAGGCTATCGATGTGAACCTCTACGAGGCGGCGGAGATCGACGGCGCAACGGGCTGGCAGAAGTTCCGCTACATTACCTTTCCCGAGCTCTACTTTGTCATGGGTGCAATAGTCCTTCTCCGGGTCATCTGGAACTTCAACAAGTTTGAAGAGGTTTTTCTCCTTACCGAGAATGTACGGGTCCTTTCGGTCTACACCTACTTCAAGGCCTTTGTCGGCACCATGGAACTGGGGCAGGGCGCATCCCTGGCGGTAATTCAGTTTATCCTGCTGCTCTCGTTCATTCTCTTTTACGTTAAAAGGGTACTCAAATGGTAATACGCACTACACCACTCCGCAGGGTGCTGTTCTTTATTCTGGTATTGGGAATAGTGCTGTTCAGTATCTTCCCCTTCATTCAGATGCTCTCCATCTCTCTCAAGTATCCGGGAGACTGGGGCTCTCCTTCCCTTATTCCGAAAAACCTGAACTTTGAAGCGTACAGGGAGCTGCTTAATATTGGGCAGGCGGACAAGAATGTTCCCGATTCGGTCATGACCCTTCTGGAGGAGACCCCGGACCTTACCGCCGCGCAGCGCAAGGCCATTCTCGACAAGTACCGCAGCACCGGAGATGTCTTTCCCTTTCTCACCTATTTTCTCAACTCCTTTCTGCTCGCCTTTACAGCCTCCTTTATTACGGTGGTATTTTCCATCTTCGGGGCCTATTCCTTCAGTCGTCTCCACTATCCGGGCAGATCGATCGTGCAGCGCGGGGTGCTTTTCGTCTACATGTTCGGGGGAATTCTCCTCCTTATACCGCTCTACAAGATGTTTGTCGGCATAGGCTGGGTTACGGTCCCTCCGGGGGCATTTTTCAGTCTCCTCATCATCTACATTGTGCAGACCCTGCCGGTCTCCCTCTACATGCTGGGTAATTACTTCCGCACCATTCCCGTGTCGATTGAGGAGGCGGCGATGATAGAAGGGTCAAGCCGTTTCGGCACCATCTGGCGTATCATCATTCCCCTCTCATTTGCTGCTATTGTTACGGTGTTTATCTACTGTTTTATGATTGCCTGGAACGAGTATCTCTTTGCATCGGTATTTCTAAAGAACTACCGGGAACTCTACACCCTCCCCATGGGACTGAAGGCGCTCTTTACCAGCAAAAACGCCATATGGGACCGCATAATGGCAGCCTCGGTACTGACGGCGACTCCGGTAATAATCCTGTTTATGGCAATTCAGAAGAACCTGGCGGGCGGTCTTACGGCGGGCGGGGTAAAAGAATAAGAAGATAAGCGGAGCAGGCGGATGCCGGTGATACCGGTATCCGCTGCTGCTCCCGAAAATATCAGGATCTTAGAAAGACCAGCTTTCCTTCCGTTCAAGGTAGGTCCGTACTTCGTTATAGTCCGAATCCTTTGCGGGGGCGTAGCCTTCGTGGTTGTAGATTTTCTGAATAATCTCCAGCCCCTTGGGATCCTTGGCCAGGTTGATAAAGGCCTGCCGGACTTCTTCTTTCAACTCAGGGTCCAGTCTTGGAATAACGGAAATGGTGTCGTTGGGAATCTCGGAGGTGTCGGTAACCAGGACCACCTTCTTCATCAGGTCGCCGTGAAAGGACTCTTTCTCGAAAAGACTCCGGGCATCCTTGAAGGTAAAAGCGGCATCCGCTTCTCCGTTGAAAACAGCGAGAATGGCGTTGTCGTGTCCGCCGGCGTTCAGCCATTCAACATCCTTTTCGGGATCCAGTCCGTTGTCGGCGAGCAGGTTGGCGGGCCATACGAAACCGGAGGTCGAGGTGAAGGAAGCGATTGCTATCTTCCGGCCCTTGAGATCCTTGACGGACTTGATTCCGCTGTCGCTGGCAGCGACCAGCTGGGACTTGTATCCGGAGACCAGAGGCTTATCCTTCATCTGACGTCCCATATCATCAACATCGTACCTGAGTGATTTAAGGATTGCCTCGGCAACTCCTTCATCGGCCGCGAGAACATAGGCGGTGGTAGCAAGGAGCCCCACATGGATCTGTTCGGAAGCCATGCCTTCGATAAGGGCGTTGTAGTCGGTTGCCACGGTAACGTTTACATCCATCCCCAGCTGGGCTTCGAGCAGCTGCTGGAGGGGAAGCCTCTGTGCATCAAGGTAGGCGGCATCCCGCGAGGGGATAAGCTGGACCTCAAGAGTCTCCGGAGTAACATACTCCTCTTTTGCGCCTCCCGCGAAGCTAAGCGCCGGGACCAGCAGAACCAGAAGCGCAATCAGAACCAATCTTTTCATCTTTCAGAACCTCCTGAAACTTGTAATGAGTAAAAGTGTAATCCCGCTATACCGATTTGTATATATACGTCTGGGGAAAACACTGTTAAAATCGGGTAAGAAATCCGGAGGGAGCAGCAGAAATGATAGAGTTCACCAATGTAAGCAAGACATATCCGAACGGTGTTCAGGCCCTGAAGAATATAAGCCTTTCAATTGCGGAAGGGGAGTTTGTCGCAATAATAGGACTCTCGGGGGCCGGGAAATCGACCATGCTCCGGCTGATCAACCAGCTTATCGAAACCACGGAAGGCGAGGTAAAGGTTGACGGTATTGTTGTTACCGGAGCCCGCGGCGCAGTCCTCAGAAATGTCCGGAGACAGATCGGGATGATTTTCCAGGGGTTCAATATCGTCAAGCGCATGTCGGTCCTCTCCAATGTGCTCTCCGGCAGAGTCGCCTATCACCCGACATGGAAGACCGTTCTGGGAATCTTCCCCGAAGAGGACAAGCAGATAGCCTACCGCGCCCTCAAGCGGGTGGAGATCCTTGAAAAGGTGCACACCCGGGCGAGCGAGCTTTCCGGGGGACAGCAGCAGCGGGTTGCGATCGCCCGTGCCCTTGCCCAGGAACCTAAGCTCATGCTTGCCGATGAGCCCGTAGCCTCCCTGGATCCCATTACCACTATCCAGGTGATGGACTACCTGAAGAAGATAAACAAGGAAGACGGAATTACCACCATAGCGAATCTCCACCACGTGGACCTTGCTCTTAAGTATGCAAGCCGGGTTGTTGGAGTCAGGGCGGGTGAAATTGTCTACGATGTTCAGCTGAAGGGTATAGACAAGGAACGATTCTTTGCCGATATGGAGACGGTCTACGGCAGGCCCATACACCATGACGAGATACTGGACGAAGTGCCGGGAGAGGTGTAATGGAGAAGATTATTGTTCCTCCTCCGAACAACCTGAGGCGCTACGCGGTCATTGCCCTCGTCGGCGGGCTCATCATAGGAAGCGCCTGGTTCGCCGGTTTCGATCCGGTCCGCATCATGATAAACATGAGCAAGGGCGGGCGTCTTCTGAAACGGATGTTCCTCTCTCCGGACTGGAGCTACACCCCGAGGATAGTCGAGCCTCTTCTGGAAACGATGCGGATGGCCCTTGTCGGTACCTTCTGGGGTGCACTTACGGCCCTGCCGGTTGCGGTGATTGCGGCGGACAATTTTCTGAAAAAACCCTGGCTCAGCAAGCCTGTGCGTTTTATCCTCAATATTTTCCGCACCATTCCCGCAATGGTGCTCGCCTCCCTTTTTGTGGCGGTCTTCGGCACCGGTCCCTTCAGCGGTGTCATGGCTCTCTCCATTTTTACCTTCGGTCTTATCTCCAAACTGACCTTCGAATCGATCGAATCGATCGATTACGGTCAGGTGGAGGCACTCATGGCGGTGGGTGCGAACAAAATGAACATTCTGCGATACGCGGTAATGCCGCAGATTCTTCCCCAGTTCATGTCCTACACCCTCTACGGTTTCGAGGTGAATGTCCGGGCCGCGGCGGTGCTGGGCTACGTCGGAGCCGGGGGAATCGGACAGACCTTCGAGCACAATCTGGCATGGCGGAACTTTGACAAGGTCGGCGTAATAATCATTATCTCCTTCTTTGTGGTGCTTGCGATCGACCTCGTCAGCGCCGCCCTTCGAAAGAGGCTTGTATGACAGCAGCTGAACAGATACATGAACGGATAAGCGTACGGAAACCCGTCAATGCGGGAAAACTTGCATACCGGATTGTCAATTACGGCGGCCTGGCCCTGCTTATTCTCTGGGGATTCCTCGGAATAGAGTACAAGGGGGTCATGCAGTCCGCCGAGGGGACCATGGAGGCGATGCTCAGGGGCTTCCTTAATCCGGATATCGCCTATCTGGGCAACATGACCATCGACGGGCTCCCCTATGCGATTGTGGAGACTATCGCCATCGCCATAGCGGGCACCTTTGCATCGGCCTTTCTCTCCCTTCCTTTTGCCCTCCTGGCGAGCCAGAATATCGTCGGGCAGAGGGTTTCCAAGGTCGGGAAGGTTATCGTTACCATGATACGCACCTTTCCGGAGCTTATCCTTGCCCTTATTTTTATCAGCATTGTCGGACCGGGAGCGCCCGCGGGCATCCTCGCCCTGGGAATCCACTCCATAGGAATGCTCGGAAAGCTCTTCTCGGAAGCGATCGAGAGCATGGATATGGGGGTAAAGGAGGCGCTTGAATCGTGCGGCGCGACCCCCTTCGAGGTGCTTATCCGGGCCATTCTCCCCCAGGTAAGCCCGGAACTTATCTCCTTCACCCTCTACCGCTTCGAGATCAACATGCGGGCCGCATCCACCCTCGGGCTCGTGGGAGCGGGAGGAATCGGCGCCCCTCTCATCTTCGCCATCAGAAGCCGGGCCTGGCCCCGGGCGGCCATGATTATTATTCTGCTTGTGGTGACGGTAACGCTTATAGATGCCGTTTCGGGCAGAATCCGGAAAAAACTGGTATGAGGGCTGGTATAAGGACGTGATGATGAAGAGCCAAAGTCATGAAGTTCTGCCCCTGGAAATGGTCCGCAGACACCTGGAAGCATCTCCCGGAATTGCCCTCATAGATATTGATTCCACCGTTATGGATACGGCGCCGCGCAATCTTGCCATTCTGAAGGCCGCGGCGGCTGAAGAGTTTCCCGAGCTGAGGGGGGCGGAGGAGCATATGGATCCCGAGGCCCTGGGATGGAACCTTACCTCGGCTCTCTCGGGGAGGCTCAGTCTCCCGGGGGAACGGAGCAGAAAACTGCATCTCTTCTGGAAGGAACGCTTTTTTACCGGCGCATGGCTGGAACATGACACGCCCTATCCCGGGGCAGCCTCCTTTCTGCGGCAGCTTCAGGAGTACGGGGCCAGGCTGATCTATTTTACGGGCCGCAACTACCCGGACATGGCGGAGGGAACGATCGAGTCCTTCGGGCGTCACGGCATCCCCTTTGCGGATCTGGATGACTTTATCTTCAAACCGACCCCCCATGAGGACGATCTCTCCTTCAAGGAACGCATCCTGAAGGATATTTCATCCCGGGGAGAGGTTGTCTTCGGTCTCGAAAACGAGCCGGCCAATGCCAACCGGATGCACCGGGCATTTCCGGATGCGCTTATTCTCTTTATCGACACCATCACTTCGGACCGGCCGGAACCGCTGGACCAGGGTATAATCCGTTTCAGGCGCTACCCGTGAGCCGCGGTTTTACACTTCTTTTACATCTCTTTTACAGCGCCCTGACCACTTCATTTCGGGAGCGGGATATCCTTGAATTATCCTGAATCGAAAGAGGTTAAACAGATGAAACCGATTATCAAGATTATTATGGTGATGATGATGACAGCCGCGGCGGCGCTTCCTCTGACGGCGGCCGAAGAGATTGCCCTGAACCTGAGCCTGGCCAACCCGGTGCTCGCCGAGAGCGGCATTCAGACCACCTATCTGCGGATAGGACTTACCGGTTTCCGGATGGAGGCGGAAGGGGAACGCCCCTCCGTTAATACCGCCCTGGTGCTGGACCGCTCGGGATCGATGAGCGGAGAGAAGATAGCCCAGGCCGTCCAGGCCGCCCATACGGCCCTGGAGATGCTCAGAGACGGGGATGCGGTATCCATTATCACCTATTCCGACGGAGCGGAGGTGGTGATTCCCGCCACGGTTCTGGACCGCCGGAACCGGAGCAGATTCCACCGGGTGCTGGAGGGCATATACGCCTCGGGCAATACGGCCCTCTTCGCCGGAGTTGCCATGGGGGGACGGGAACTTGACACCTATCTGCAGGAAGAGCGGGTTAACCGGGTAATCCTGCTCTCCGACGGCATGGCCAATGTCGGCCCCTCCTCTCCCGGCGAGCTGGGCAACCTTGGGGAAACCCTGCGCCGGCGGGACATTTCGGTCTCCACCATCGGGCTCGGTCTGGGCTACAATGCCGACCTCATGTACGAACTGGCGGCGCGGAGCGACGGAAACCACGCCTTTGTTGAAAACCCTTCGGAACTTGCCGGAATTTTCAGGCGGGAGTTCGAGTCCATAATGGCGGTCGTTGCAAAGGATGTGGAGATACGGATCTCCTGCGGCCCCGGCATCCGCCCCGTGCGCCTGCTTAACAGGGACGGAGAGCTCTACGGAAACCAGGTTGTGGTGAGCCTGAACCAGCTCTATTCCCTCCAGGAGCAGTATGTTCTTATCGAGGTGGAGGTTGATCCGGAACGTGCCCGCGGGCAGGGGAATGCGGCCGAGGTATCGGTGGACTACCTGAATCTGGACGGCGGGGTAAGGGACCGGCTGAACCGGAGCGTGGCCCTGGCCTTCAGCGGAAGAGCCGAAGAAATCGCCGCCCGGCGTGACCGGGAAACCCTTGCCGATGTGACTCTCCAGATAGCCACCGCCACCAATGAACAGGCACTGAGGATGCGGGAGGAAGGAAAGGTGGAGGAAGCCCGGGAGCTTCTGAAAAAGAATGCGGAGATTCTTGCGGAAGCAGCAAGCGAGTACGGCGGAGAAGAGCTTGAGGAGTACGCCCAGGAGAACCTTATGAGCGCGGACCGTATAGCCGACGATTCCGTCTGGGAGCAGGAGCAGAAGAGCATGCGTGCATCCCAGTACGGAAACAGGACCCAGCAGTCATACCGATGAAGAAACGCCTTACCCTCCTGTACATTGCGGCATTTGTTCTGCCAATGGCCGCCCTGCTCCTTTTCGGGACCAGGGCGGTCCTTAATGAGCGCTACCGCTACAAGGAGAACATCGCTGAGGAATACAGCGCCCGACTCTCGGTCATGAGACGGGATATCCTGGGAATCCTGAACCTCTACGAGGAAAGACTTCTCCGTGCCCTTCCCCTGGCGGATATGGAGCCGGAGGAGATCCGCGGTGCTGTCCGGGAGAGTTCCTTTATCAGGCAGGTATTTATCGTCGACGCCGGCGGAGAGCTGGTGTATCCTTCCCGGGAGAATCCGGGGAACCGTGAGGAAGCCTTTTTCGAGCGTACCGCCTCCTTATGGAAGGGCGGGGTCTCATTCGGCAGCCTTCCCGAGGCCACGTCGGCCGACAGGGGCTGGTATCCCTACTACGAGGGCAGTGTAATCTCCTACATCCACTGGCACCTTCTGGATGACGGCCGAATCTTCGGAGCGGACCTTTTCCGGGAGGCCCTGATAGCAGACATGTTTCTTTCCATCTCCGGATGGGAGAACCGCGGGGATGCCCTGAACCGTATTATTCTCAAGGACGAGCTGGGACGCGACCTTTTTTTATCCGGCGCCTACGAACCCGCCGCGCAGGAGCCGCCGCTTGTTTCCGCCCCCCTGCCGCCGCCCCTTGCGGGCTGGCGTCTGGAGGCCTATGCCGGCAGGGAGCTTCTTTCTCCCCCGGGAGCCGGACTTCCCTTTGTGCTTTTCGGACTCGCCCTTTTTGTCGCACTCGGGGGAACGGGGTTTTTCCTCTGGAAGGAAACCCGCAGGGAGATCCGGGATGCGGGCAGGAAGGTCACTTTTGTAAACCAGGTGAGCCACGAGCTCAAGACGCCCCTTACCAATATAAGAATGTATGCGGAACTGCTTACCCTCCGGCTCTCCGCCGGCAGCAGGGAGCACGACTTTTCCGCGGTTATCCTGCGGGAGAGTGAGCGCCTGAGCAGGATGATAAACAATGTGCTCACCTTCTCAAGGGAATGCGCCGTAATAAGGATCGAACCGGTCAAGCCCGATGCGGTAATACGGAGGGTAGCCGAAGCGATGGAATCCGGGCGGAAGGAGCAGCCCCTTTCCGTGGAGTTTGCCGGGGGAGTGGATGGGCCGCTCCTTCTGGACGGGGATATTCTTGAGCAGATAAGCTGGAATATCCTGAGCAACGCGGGCAAGTACGCCGCCGGTGGAGGGCGTATCCTCATCACCACGGAAATGAAGGAGCAGATCTTTACCGCCCGTTTCCGCGACTGGGGCCCCGGGATAAGTCCGAGGAAATCGGAGGCGGTATTCAAGCCTTTTTACAGGATCCGGGACAGCCTGACCGAAGGGGTCTCAGGTACCGGCCTGGGGCTTTCAATCTCCCGTGAACTGGCCAGGGCCCACGGGGGCGACCTGCAGCTCGAACATCCCGGAGAGGGCTGCCTCTTTGTGCTCAGCCTCCGGACGGAAAAGGAGGAGGATGAATGAAAATACTTGTAGCGGAGGACGACAGGGATACCCGGGAAGGTCTGCGGGAGGTTTTCTCCTCCGAGGGCTACGAGGTAGTCCTGGCCGCCGACGGGAATGAAGCGCTGCGTCAGTTCCGGTCATGCCGGCCCGATCTTATCTGCCTTGATATAATGATGCCGGGAAAAAGCGGCTACGATGCCTGCCGGGCCATCCGCAAAGAGGACGGGGAGGTGCCGATTCTCTTTCTGAGCGCGAAGTCCGAAGAGATAGACAAGGTGCTGGGACTGGAACTGGGAGGCGATGACTACGTGGTCAAACCCTTCGGCGTCCGGGAAGTTGCCGCAAGGGTAAAGGCGCTCCTTCGCCGGAGGGCTGGTGAAAAAGAGCGGCCAGGTGATACCGCAGGCGGAGATTTTATTATCGCGGATCTTGAGGTTCGGCCCGGCGAGCTGCGTGCCTGCCGCGGAGAGCAGGCCTTCGATCTGACCGATCGGGAGGTAAGGATCCTCCGGACCCTGGCGCAGCAGCCGGGAAAGGTGGTGAGCCGGGATACCCTTTTTGACCGGGCCTGGGGAGAATCCTACCTTCCCGGCAGCCGGACTCTCGACCAGACCATAAGCCAGCTTCGCAAAAAGGTGGAAATCGATCCGGCAAATCCCCGCATTATCCGGACGGTGCATTCGGCGGGCTACCGCTGGGAGCCGGAATAATTACCGGCCCCGCTTCAGTTTCTCACGCTGTGAAGCGGCGCGGGGATTCTTCCTCCCCGTGCAATAAATGCGGCGGGTGAAAAGCGGTTCAGCGCCATTACCGGAGCGCTTCCCAGCAGTCCGCCGTATTCCACGGTGTCTCCCACATCCGTTCCCGGGGCGGGAATAATGCGTACTGCCGTGGTTTTATTGTTTACCACTCCGATTGCCATCTCGTCGGCAATGACGGCAGAAAGGGTCTCGGCGCCCGTGTCTCCCGGGACCGCTATCATATCGAGGCCGACGGAGCAGACACAGGTCATGGCCTCCAGCTTTTCTATGGAAAGGGCTCCCGCCCGGACCGCCGCTATCATTCCCGCATCTTCGCTTACGGGGATAAAGGCGCCGCTCAGGCCTCCGACATGGGAGCTGGCCATTATGCCGCCCTTCTTCACCGCATCGTTGAGCAGAGCCAGGGCGGCCGTCGTGCCGGGAGCTCCGGTCATCTCGAGCCCCATCTCCTCCAGAATCGCCGCCACGCTGTCGCCGACCGCCGGGGTGGGGGCAAGGGAAAGATCGATAATGCCGAAGGGCACGCCGAGTCTCGCCGAGGCTTCACGTGCCACAAGCTGACCCGCCCTGGCTATCTTGAAGGCCGTACGTTTGACCGTTTCGGCGACAAGATCGAAGCTTTCGCCTTTCACTTTTTCAAGGGCCGCCTTGACGGTACCTGGCCCGCTAATGCCTACATTGATGGTGCACTCGGCCTCTCCCGGTCCGTGGAGCGCCCCCGCCATAAAAGGATTGTCCTCGGGAACATTGGCGAAGACCACCAGTTTCGCGCAGGCAATTGCGCCCCTGTCTGCGGTCAGTTCCGCCGCCCTCTTTATCACCCTTCCCATTTCCGCCACCGCATCCATGTTTATACCCGACTTCGTCGTAGCCACATTGACCGAAGAGCAGACACGCCGGGTAGACGAAAGCGCCTCCGGAATGGAACGGATAAGGACCCGGTCGGAGCTGCTGTACCCCTTGTGTACGAGGGCGGAAAATCCTCCGATAAAATCGACCCCGATCTCCTCCGCCGCCTTGTCCATGGTCTCCGCGAAACCTGCGTAACTCTCCGCTCCGGTGGGCGCCGCCACCATGGATATCGGGCTGACCGAGACCCGCTTGTTTATGATCGGAATACCGTACTCCGACTCTATCCCGTTTCCCACCTCCACGAGGCGCCCCGCGCAGCGGCAGATCTTTTCATAGATCTTCCGCCTGGCCGCTTTTTCATCCGGATCGGCACAGTCCAGAAGGGAGATCCCCATGGTAATGGTCCGGATATCCAGCTTGTCCACCGTAATCATACGGATGGTTTCCATAATTTCCATTGAATCCAGCATGAGTCTCTCCGTTAAATTCTGTGCATGGTTCTGAAGATCTCTTCATGCTGGATCTGGATCGATACCCCGAGGCGCTCTCCGCACTCCGACAGCCGCTCCTTGAGCGCATCCAGTTCCCCTTTCATTGCCGAGAGGTCCACCAGCATCATCATGGTAAAATAGTCTCCGAGAATGGTCTGGGAGATATCCAGAATGTTGATCGCATCATCTGCCAGGGTATTGCTTACCCCGGCGATAATCCCGATCCTGTCTGTTCCGACTACTGTTATGACTGCTTTCATGGGCAGCAGTATACCGCTTTCGTCTGCGGATGTAACCCCGGTTCTGATGTGCTGATATATTGTAAGATCCAGGTCCGGATGAAAGAAGTACCGCTTTCCCGGGCAGAAAAAATGATACCTCTCTCTATCGCTTTGCGATGCTTTTCAGTTACAGAACCTTCAGTCTGCCGTCGAGGGGACGGGTGCCCGTGACCGGACCTATTCTGCCGGCACGGCGGATCCAGGCGAGGGCTTCGTTTCTGAAGATAAGCCCCGTGGGTTCACGGGGGAGAGCGTAGATATCGTATCCGGTAATTTCCGGGGGAAGTCCTGCCCCGATGGGGAATCCGTTCCAGCCGTCGAGGCCTCCCGCTATATAGCTTGTCATGAGCAGCTTGATGGTCCCTTTGCCGCTTTGGCCGAGGGGACGGTTTTTCAGGCTGATGTTTTCACATGATGCATCGGCCGCCGTCCGCCCCAGGCGGATGGTACAGCGCAGATTCGAGGAGAAGTGGAGAAAGCCCCTGGAGACAAAGTCCGAGAGGTCCACGGGATTCTCCCCCTCCAGCTCCCCGGGGCGCACTATCCGTTTTGCATTGCTCTGCAGAATTTGGAAAAGCTCCGCTTCGGAGACTGTGAGAGCGGTAATTTCATCCGTATAGGGGAGGACCGAAAACCAGTCCCCGTATGTAGCGGTTTTTCCCGGAACCAGACCGCCGACAATTCCGGAAGCATTAAAGGCCACAATGTCGGGCACAAAGTTGAGAGACTCCCGGACCTGTTCGGCAACGGCATCACAGATAAAGTCCGCCATGGCGCACTCGCGCATGTACCTGCTCTCCAGCGTCTCTTTAAGTGAGTAGTGCTGACTATCGGCAACGGGTCCCAGGGCCTCATGCCTGCGCTCTTCGAGAAGCTGATTATAGGGAGCCAGAATCCGGGTACGGAAATCGCTGCTCTCTTCGGAATCCTCGACATCATCCAGTGCGATAAGCCGGGCCGAAGGGTCTTCGAGTTTCATACCCTTATCCCCGGGCGTCAGTCTCGCCGAAAACTCCCCGAGAAATTCTCCATAGCTTCCCGCCTGAAGAATCGGGATACCGTCGATCAGAGTATCCCCTTCGGTCAGGGACGATGCGTTTATTGCCGAATGAGAATGCCCTCCGGCAATTATAATCGGAATGCTTCTTCCCGGGGCGATGGCTTTTGCAAGCTGCTGATCACCGAAGGGAATTCTGTGGCGCACGGCTCCCTCATAGCCGAGATGGCTCAGGACGATAATAAGATCCATCTTGTCCTCGAGGGCATCGATCCAGCCATCAAGGACCTCCAGGGGAGGCAGGAAATGCGCATCCGGGTCGTCGGGGGGATGGTTTCTGGTCTCTTCGGGGGTAGTAATTCCGATCAGACCGATTTTCAATCCCGCGGCCAGGCAGGCAAGGGCCGGAGGGACCAGGGTCGGAGGCAGATGCCGGGAACCTGCAAGATTGGCGGAAAGGACCGGAAAACCCGCGCAATGGGCCATGGCATGGGCTGCCAGGCGGAAGCCCCTGTCAACATCATGGTTGCCAAGAACCGCCGCATCCACTCCGGCAGCGGTTGCCGCTTCCCATGCGGGATCGGCGGTAAATTCCTTTTCATCCCAGCCGTTGAGCTCATCGTAGAAGGTCCCGGTATGATCATCCCCCAGGGAAAAGAAGAGCACGGCCTCATGGGGGGCGGCATTTTTTCGCGCCTCCGATACAATGTGCCGGATTTTCCCATGGTTCTGCAGATGGGCATGGACATCGTTAATATGAAAAATTCTGAGTATGTGTCCCGCAGTTTCCTGCGTGCCGGCAGCGGCGCAGAATTTTTCCATTTCCCTGCTTCCGACACTTTCGATGCTTTCCAGCCTGATACGTTTCTGAAATCCTCTCTTCATGCTATTTTGTCCCGCTCGCGAGGTTGGTCTCCAGAAAATAGCGCTGTCCGATAAGGTAGAGCAGGACCACCGGGATAACCGACATGACCGCCGCTCCCATGGTCGGGACCCAGCGCACCATCGTTTCATCCCGGAAGGACACTATGGCAACCGGAAGGGTCAGCTTGATTTTTTCGGATATCACCACAAGTGCCCAGTAGTAGTCGTTCCAGTTGCGTACGAACTGTATAAGGGTGACGGAGATAATGGCGGGGAGGGCCGACACAAGGTAGACATTGTAGAGCGTCTGCAGGGAGTTGCAGCCGTCGATCTGACTAGCCTCATCAAGCTGTTTCGGGATCTGAAGAAAGAACTGTCTCAGCATGAAAATAACATAACCCCGGGCCATGTGCGGCAGGACCAGTCCCCAGTAGGAGTTTACCCAGCCGAAGGCCGTTATGACCATAAACGAGGGAAGCATAATTGCCTGGGGCGGAATCATCATGGTGCAGAGCACCAGGAAAAAGAGCAGTTCCCTTCCCGGGAAGGTGTAGCGGGAAAGCGCATAGGCGGAAAAAACCCCGAGCATCACCTGAAGGGTGGTAAGAATAAGGGTGATGTATGCAGAGTTGAGGAACCAGCGTATGTAGGGGGTCTGTCTGAACACTTCCTTGTATCCGTCTATGCTCCAGGTGGAGGGAAACAGGAGGAACACTCTGGTAAGGACGCTGTTCTGCTGGGAGAAGGAGACCATAAGCATCCAGATAAAGGGAAACACTACAAGAAAAGCAGTTACTCCCAGTACTATGTGCAAAGCAAGGGTTGATATGTTTGAACGGTGCATTTCTATACTCCTCTATCCGCTTATTTATAAAAAACGGTTTTCTGAAAATAGCGGACCATGATGAAGGTTGCCGAGAGCATGAATATAAAAAGGAAGGTCGCGGCGGAGCTCGCGGTTCCCGTCTCAAAATAGCGGAACGCTTCTCTCCATATATAAAACACCCAGACCGAAGATGCGTTGTTCGGCCCCCCGCCGGTCAGAATCTGGACAGTGGCGAAGACCTGGAAAGAAAAGAGGGTGGTAATGACAATAACGAAAAAAGTAATCGGAGAGAGCATGGGTATGGTAATTGAAACCGCCTTTCTCCAGGCTGAGGCGCCGTCCAGGTCCGCCGCTTCATAGAGCTGATCGTCAATCTGTTTCAGCCCGGACATGTACAGAACCACGTTGTAACCGAAAGACTGCCACACACCAATTATCATAATTGCCGGTAAAGCACTTTTGGGAGAGTTGAGCCAGTTCGGACCGCTAAGTCCGAACAGTTCAATGACCTTGTTCAGGGGGCCGTGCATGCTGTTAAAAATGGTAAGAAAGGAGAGACTTGCGGCGGAGACGGAAATAACCACGGGCATAAAAAAGGAAAGCCGGTAGAAGGCCTTTGCGTAAGTGGTTTTTTCGATCAGCACCGCATACAGGAAACCTAGTACGACCGATACGGGCATCTGGACCATGACGTACAGAAGCGTGTTTCGTATGGAGATCCCGAATACTTTTGCATCAAAGAGACGCCGGTAGTTCTCCATACCGATAAAAACTTTAGCCCCCGTCAGAATGTTCCAGTCGTGAAAGCTGATGAAGAGAGAATAGAAAAACGGAAAAATGAAGAAGACCATAAAAAGGGCAATGGCCGGAAACAGGTAGGCATAGGGTTCCCAGAGTTTGTGCTTCATGTTAGAAAACCTCGATTATTAAGGTACTCCGGCCGGAAAGAATGCTCCGGCCGGAGTTCTCAGATGGAGATGATTCCGGATGCTGTTACCAGCCCAGAATGCTGATTGCCTCGTCGGCGGCATCTTCAAGTGCCTGCTCACCGCTTTTCTGCCTGCTGAAAGCCGCATTTATGTTGTCCAGAAGATTCTGGGTAATCCGGGCGCCCTGACGGGGCCAGTTATACCAGTTTACCAGGTCGTCTATCATGTCGTAGGCACGCAGGGATTCGGGGTATTTCTTCATATAGTCGGCAAGGGGCCCATTGGGATCGGCCATGCTTTTTCTGGCGGTCATGTAGCCCATGCCCTCGACTATAGCCTTCATGGATTCTTCGGCCATCGCAAACTTGACAAACTCCCAGGCCGCGGCCTGTTTTTCTTCCGTGGAAGGAAGGATGAAGATATTGCTTCCGCCGGCTGCTATCCTGCGCGGGTTCTTCCGTTCCAGGTCGTCCCATTTCGGCAGCTCAAGCACGCCGAGGTCAAAGTCGGCGTTTTCCGTAAAACTTCGAACGTTTCCGGTGGTTGCCACGATAATTCCCAGTTTGCCGTTGATAAAGTTGTCAGCGGCTTCGGAACCCTTTATGTTCGGGTAGCTGCCGTCTTCGTGCATCATCGTAAGCCAGAAATCCATTACCCTCTGGCCGGCTTCCTTATCGAAAAGTACTTTGCGCGTATCCGCATCGGCCATCTGGCCGCCGAAAGAATCCAGGAGAACCTGAAACTGCCAGGTATCAAAATCGAGCTGGAAGCCGATACCGCTTATTCCTTCTTCGGGATTTGAAACAGCCTTTGCCCATGCCTTTATATCCATCCATGTTTCGGGCTGTGTGGGAGCTTCGATTCCCTGTGCACGGAGAAGATCTCTGTTCACAAAAATAAGGGGGGTACTGACCGCATAGGGAAGGGCGAACTGCTCACCGGAACCTGTGTCCCGACCAAGCTCAAGCATTCTGGGAATGAAGGGATCCAGGTCGTATCCGTCACGGTCGATATACTTCTGCATCGATACCGCTCCGAGCTGACGGCGCATGGTTACGCTTTCGGAAAGACCCATAAGGGAGACTTCTGGAAGCTGCTTTCCCACCGCAAGGGTCTGAAGCTGCTCCAGGAGCCCGCCGTACCAGCCGGGTATGTCCTGATGGGTAACGATAATTCCGTCCTGGGAAGCGTTGAACCTGTCGACGATCCCGCCTATTACTTCCCCTCTGGCTCCGCCGAATACATGGGTGAAGGTAATTTCAACCGGTCCCTCGGGTTCCGCCGCGCTTTCCTGGCCTCCTCCGGCAAAGATGAGTCCTCCGCAGAGCAGCAGGAAGACCATAAGAAAGGATACTTTTCTGTTCATGTTCATACAAACCTCCTTTGTTTGGTATGTTCTGAAATTTAGTATAGATGTATAGACAAGATATCGCAAGAAAAAAAACCTGCCACATCATGTTTCTAACCACTTTCACATAGTGACAGTTTGACAGCGCCTCCCTCACATCCTATCCTTACACTATCCTGTTCAACCATGAACAATTGAGGGAAGCGCTTGAATCTGCTGGTAATTGAACGCATAGCCTATAACTTCTCCCTCGTTGTACTTATGCTCTTTTTTCACTATCTGGCGACTGAGAAGTCTTCGTTCCGTAAAAAGCGCAGCGGAAAGGTGCTGCTTGGGGTCAGTTTCGGTATTACTACTTCGCTTTCAATGTTTCTCTCGGTACCGATCACCGAGGGGGTAATCCTCGATGCAAAAATGGTTCTGGGGCTCCTCGCCGGCTTCTTCGGGGGTACCCTGACGGGTATCGTAGCCGGACTTATTGCCGTTCTGACCCGTTTCGGCCTGGGCGGTGTCGGAGCTCTTCCGGGCTCCGTGGGGCTTGCGGTGGCTGTGGCTGCCGGGGCCCTGATGGGGAAAAGGTACCGGAGGAAGAGGATGGAGGCCGATCCGGGACTGCTCTTTCTGCTCGGATGTACCGCCGCACTGATCCAGAACCTGGCTGCGGTAATCTTTATCCCTCTTGTGGGAATTGAGAAAACCCTCGACATAGTCCGCCTGACCCTGGCTCCCAGCATTCTTGTCTACGTGCCCGCGACCATGGCGGTAGGGGCCATGATTGCCTTTATCGACGACCGTTCGCATGCCCACAAGCAGCTGAAGGAAGCCCGGGATCTTCTCGAGGAGAGAATTGCCGAGCGTACGGCGGAACTGGAGAACTCCAACCGGGAGCTTCAGGATACCCTTGAATCCCTGAAGATGACCCGGGACCGGCTTATGCTTTCGGAAAAGCTTGCATCTCTCGGAAAGCTTACCGCCGGCATAGGGCATGAGCTCAATACCCCCCTGGGAGCAATTTCCAGTTCCGCACGCCTTCTGCAGGAGAGTTTCGGCTCCCCCATGCTCTCTTTTCTGGACTATTGCGCGAATGCCGGAAAAGGTGATTTCGCCCTCTTCAGGGAGCTGCTTGCCGTCGCCGTATCACGTTCCCTGGAGGATATTGAATCGGCCGACCGTGCACTGAAGAAGGAAGCACGTCTTCTTCTTGCCGGAACCCCCCTGGAAGGTAAGCGCTGGGCTGCCGATCTTATCGCCGAATACGGTCTGTTGGAGCAGGAAGGGTGCAGAAAAAGTCTTACGGCTTTCCTGGCGGGCAGTGATCCCCTCGGCGGGATGAGAACCCTTTTCGATATCCTCCGTTTGAAGCAGAGCGGTGATCTGATAGCAACGGCCGCTGAACGGGCTGCTTTCACGGTGGGTGCCCTTCAGAATTACAACCGCAGCGGCATACACCATCCAATGGAAATAATAGATCCGGCCCGGGAACTGGATACGGTCCTTTCTCTTTTCGGAAGCAGGATAAGGAAGAGCGTATCGGTAATCCGGGACTATGATTCCCGGGCTTTTATCCGCGGCTCCAGGCTGGAACTCTCGCATCTCTGGATGAATCTTGTCAGCAACGCCCTGCTGGCTATGGAATACCACGGAACCCTCAGGCTCTCCACAAGAAAGAGCGGGGAGCGGGTGCTTGTCGGTGTAGAGGATGACGGCCGCGGAATTCCCGAAGATATTGCCCCGCGGATTTTCGATCCCTTTTTCACCACCAGGAAAGACGGGGCGGGAATAGGTCTTGGCCTTGACATCTGCCGTAACGCCGTGGAAAAGCACAAGGGTACCATACGGTTTACCTCCGGTTCCTGGGGAACCCGGTTTGAAGCGGAATTTCCGGAGGCGGATGCCGATGATTGAGTCCGGAAGGTATGCCATTCTATGTGTGGATGATGAGGCGATAATTCTTCTTTCCCTTAAACAGGAACTGCGGTCCATGTTCGGAGACCGTTTTGAGTATGAGATTGCCCTGGATGCCGATTCTGCGATGGAGGTGATTGATGAGCTGGCGGCCGAAGGAGTAGAGCTGGTGCTCATTATCTCCGACCTGATAATGCCGGGAATAAGGGGCGATCAGTTTCTGGTAATGGCCGGGGAACGATGTCCCGCAGCCTCCCTGGTTCTGATTACCGGTCAGGCCGATGAGGAGAGTCTCGAGCGTCTGAAGGAAGAGATTCCGGATCTTGGGCTCATCAGAAAACCCTGGAATGCCGCCCGGCTCAGGAGTGTTGTGGAAGCGCTCATCCCTCCCGGATAGCTGCTTTCTGAGCAGCTCCAAGGAATGGAAGGAACATCGCCGTTATCAGTACCCCCTTTACCACACTGCTTGCGGAGATAATCCACCAGATGTATTCATGGGATAGTCCGGCACGGAAGACAAAGAGGGAAAGCGGTGCCCTTGCGAGGGTAAAGAAAAATGAAATTACCGCCGGTATCGTGGGGCGCTGAATGCCCCGGTACAGTCCCGCCATGGCAAGTTCCAGCGCCATGAATGGCTGGGAAATGGCGAGAATCGCGAAATACCTGGCGGTACTATCGATAAGCGCCGCATCGGCGGTAAAGATTGAAGCGAGAGACCTTCCGCCGAAGAGCAGAATGCACATTATTATCCCCGAGTAAAGGGCCGTAATTCCCAGGAGGGCATTGAAGGAGCCTCTTATCCGGTCGATTTTTCCGGCCCCGAAGTTCTGTCCGGAAAAGGCCACCGCGGCGGTGGAAAGGCCCGCGGCAATTATCCAGGTAAGTGATTCGACCTGGGCGCCCAGGGAGTTGGCCGCAAGGATTGTGGAACCGTAATGACCGAAAAATGTGGCAACGTAGGCGGAGAGAAGGGCGTAACTGCAGCTTTCGATCCCCTGAGGCAGACCCAGGCGGAGGAAACGGCGGCTCCCGGCAAAAATCTTTCTGCCGATCCCGGAAATCCGGTGTGCCGCTGGCTTCAGGTAATGAGCTCTCAGGCTGAAGGCGAGAAGCATGCAGCCGACGGAGTTGGAAACAACCGTTGCGAGGGCGGCTCCTCCCGCCTTGAGTCCGAAAGCGGATATCAGCAGGGGATCAAGAATCATGTTAAGCCCGATGGTTATTACAGAAACACGAAGAGGGGTGCGGCTGTCTCCGAGGGCGATGCTGAAACTGCTCATGGCCGGAAAGAGAATCAGGAACACCGCTCCGTATCCTATAATCCGGATGTACCGGGTCCCTTCCGCGGCGGCGGTCAGGTCGCTCAGCCTGAAGAGGGCGGTGATATGCGGTGCCCCCGGGACTGTCAGAAGGGAAAAGGCAAGACCGATTATGACCGACCAGAGCAGCGAAAGGCCGGCAATGTGATCTATCTCATCGAATTGCCGGCGGCCCTTCGCGGCGCTCACCATTATTTCCGTTCCGGATTTGGGGATGGTCGAAACCGAAGCGCAGAGCCANNTAAGGTGGTAGAGGAGCTGCAGCGCCGAGGTCCCGAGAATGGGGAGGGCGAGCCTGGTAAGTTTTCCCGGTATGGAACCTTCGGTCAGATCGTACATGGCGAAGAGAACCATATGGTGAGGTGAGGCTTGTGTCAAGATGAAGGCTGAGTCTGTTCATTTGCGATCCGATCCTGCATTGGTTCGACGCAGGACTCAGAGGCCGGATTTAACCGATCCTGTGACCGTATAGAGCGCTTTAGCGGAGTAAGGGGCATCAATTTTGATTATGAAGTAATTCTCGAACTGACCTCTGGTACCGGTGGTGTCGTAATTCAGTTCAAGCACCTTTTTTTCCCCCGGATCAAGGCTAAGTTCCAGCACTTCTGTTCCGAGACAGCCGCAGGTGGGTATTATGCGCACGCTGACTTTGTTTTCCGACCGGTTGCCGATCTCGACCTGAAAAGGAGTAATCATATCCTGTTCAAGCGCTCCGAGGTTCGACGGAGAGGGCGAGAAGAAGAGGGGGAAAGCGTTCTCCCCGGCCGGCAGCGGCTGCACTGAGAAAAGGGCCGAAAGAGCGGCGAGGATTACCAGACAGGAGAAAAGGGGGCGACTCATAGACTTCTCCTCCGGGTGTATGCGCTGATCTCTTCCTCCAGTTCGTCTGCCTTTTCGGGTGAAAGCAGGCTGAAGGAAAGGTCAAGACTCCTCGACGCTCCTGGACCGAGCACCTTTTCACGGACCTCCGGATCAGTATCTCCGTCATGGTCAAGGGCGCTTGCTCCTACCTCCGGTCCGACTCCGTTCCAGCTTCCGGTGATAAAGGGTTCCTGCGGCCGCTCGGGAAGAAGAAACTCCCGGCTCATTGCTCCTCCGCAGGAGTTCCAGGCGAGGGTGTAAGGGGAGTGGGGGACCGATACTCCCAGGCCCCGTCCGTCGGAATAGCGGAGCAGGGACTTCACTCTTCCTCCGCGGCTCAGGAGCCTCCGGTGAATGTATCCCCGCTCCTCCCGGACCGACTCATCGGCGGCCGGTTGCCACTCTTCGAAACCGGCTTCGGGGCTGCCTCCGAAACGGGGCTTCACCCCGGCGGAGGGGATGAGGAGACGGCAGCCCGGTTCGGGGCGCAGCTGTATGTGGTATCCCCAGTCGGGAAAAAGGGGTGCATCCGCAAGGTTGGTAATGGTGTCCCGGATCGCAAGGCTCCTGCGGGCGGGAGAAAGGGTGATCCGTCTCTCTACTTTCCACCGCGCCGGGGTTTCCATATCCGGCCGGACAGCCCGATAACTGTCATGGATAAGAAAACCGCCTTCGCAGACAATATCTCCATCCGTGTTCCTGCCGGTTTCGACATGATGGACCGGAATGGAGGATGCGTTTCCGTGGAGGGACAGCAGCTCTCCCTTCTCTCCGCGTCCGAACAATCCCCAGTTGTCGAGTCCCATCAGTTCCACCCCGCCGAGGAAGGTCGCTATCCAGCGGGCTCCGGCTTCGGGCTTCCCGTTTATGAGCAGGGTGCCGGAGAGGTCGATCTCTTCCGGATCCGGTATATTCTCCAGCGGAGGCTCCCAGAAAAGTTCTTCCCCTCCGAAGGAGCAGGAGAGAGGGCTGAGGCCTTTCGAAGGAAGCAAAACCAGTCTTGCCCCATCGGACTCTATGGAAAGACGGCGGACCGATGCTCCGTCTCCCGCTTTTTTTACGACACCGACGGCAAAACCTGAGAACTCTGTTTTCCAGTTTTCCTTCAGGTTTGCTCCGTGGACAGGAATGGTCCTGGTACCGCTCATCTCTCTTTCTCCTTAATAAGCTGTCCTACAGTTTGTTTATACCGACAATGTCGTTGGATCTTAACAAGCACTCTCTTCTGCGCGCATCGGCGTGCAGAAGGTAATTGATATAGAGACTCTCGATAAGACAGAGCGCGGTTATCCGTTTGGACATGACCTCTCCGGTAATATTTTTCGAAAAGACCGCAGTCTGAAGAACAATGTCGCATTTTTTTGTCAGGGGGCTGACGGGATAGTTTGTAAGGGCGATGCATACGGCCCCGTTTTCCCTGGCGACCTTGACAACGTCCACGATCGACTTGCTTCTCCCCGAATGGGAAATGGCAAAAAGTACATCCCCTTCTTTCAGCTGGTTAGCCATGATAAGCTGGGTGTCGGTATCGGCGGCGAAGAAGGAGTTCATGCCGATTCTCAGAAAGCGCTGGTACGCCTCCATGGCCACCGCCCCCGCGTCGCCGACTCCTGTGAACATGATCCGCTCACTTTGGAGAAGCGAATCCAGTGCCCGGCCGTATGCCTCCTGATCCAGCATGGCAAGGGTGTCCTGTATCCCCTGAACCGAAGCCTCGAACACCTTTCGGAGGATATCTACGGGCTTGTCATTCTCGCCGATATCCTGATATTCATGAACATGTTCGCTGTCGTGGTGGGAGGCGAAATCGCGCTTGAGTTCGGGGTATCCCTCGTATCCCAGCTTCTTCGAGAGCCTGACGATGGTTGCCTCGCTGCAGCCCGCCCTGCCGGCGAAATCGACTATACTCAGATCGACAACCCCCCTGGGGTTGGACAGCAGGTAGTCCGCCGCTTTCCTCTCGGCGCTTTTGAGACTTTCGTAGACTGCCTGCATTTGAAGCATGCACGCGTGCGGTATTTCTTCGTGATCTATTGTATCCATGTCCATATTATATCTCTTCCCGCATGGCAATGAAAGCCGGATAGATTTTTCTGTAGCGCTCAAGCAGTTCCCGGTAGCGGGAGCGGAGCGCCGGATCGGGCAGGTATTCCTTCGAAAAGGATACGCACTGATCCGCCCCCTCCCGGGGAGATTTCCAGACACCAGCCGCGCTTCCGGCCAGGATCGCCGCTCCAAGGGCAGCGGCCTCACGGCAGACGAGGGTCCGTACCGGGCGGTCCAGGATATCGGCCTTTATCTGCAGCCATTCCTGAGAACGGGCCCCGCCGCCCGCCGCCGATATCTGCCGGATCTCGATTCCGGCCCCTTCAAGCGCTTCCATGTTCATGGCAAGTTCATAGCTCTGTGATTCCAGAAGAGCTCTGTACAGTTCAGGAATCCCGGTGTTCAGATCAAGACCTGCTATAAGACCCCGGGACTGCATATCGCACCATGGGGTCCCGCTTCCGTTAAAGTGGGGAAGGATAAAGAGATCGCGCGGCTCCCGGGCCATTGTGGAATCGAGTAGAGCAAAACAATCAATCCCTGCCTCTTCCGCTTCGGCGCACTCTGCACGGCAGAGTCGATCCCGGAACCATCGTAAAAGCAGCCCGCCAACGTGGTTGAGGCTGAAGGTGAAATACAGATCGGGGAGGGTATGGATGTAACAGGGGTAGTATCCGTTGAACAGACCGTCGTTGGTGCGGATCTCCCCGAAGGCGGTCGAAAAGACCTCCGCGGTTCCGGTGGAGACAATTCCCGAACCGGGCTCCGTCACCCCCGCACCGAGGGCGCAGCACGTCTGGTCGTGCCCTCCAGCAACAAGGAGTGTTCCTTTGCCTACTCCTGCGCGTTCGGCCAGAGCAGGGGATAGCTTGCCCGCAATGCTCCCCGAAGGAACCGCATCCGACAGTTTTTTGCGATCTATTCCGCACCTTTCGATAATATCGTCTGCCCAGGCCCGGCTGGAGAGGTCAAAGGCCATACTCCTCGATGCCATGGTGTAGTCTATAAGGAGACTGCCGCCCAGCCCGGCAGTTATATACTCGGCGTAGGTTACCAGTCGGTGTGCCCTGTTGTAGATTTCGGGAGAGTTTTCCTTCAGGTACATCATTTTCACCAGGCTGTTCATGGCGTGGGGACGCATACCCGTTCTTTCAAAGAGTTCCCGCTCACCGAAATCAGCTGCCGCGCGCCTGGCCTGGGGTTCTGAACGGTAGTCCATTCCGAGAAGGGCGGGGGCAAGAGCCCGTCCGCTTTCGTCCACGGGAATGACCGCGTCTCCCTGAACCGAGAGGCCGATTGCGCGGAGTTCTTTTACTCCTGATTTGGTCACTGCCTCGATCAGAGTATCGATGGCGGCCCCGAGCACCGCACCGGCATCCTGCTCGGCCTTTCCTCCCGGCCCGGTATCAATTCCGTACTCCCGAAAAGCTGAAGCGATTATTTTGCCTTCATCGCTGAAGAGCACCGATTTCGCTCCGGTTGTGCCGACATCCAGACCAAGCAGCATTTCAGGACTCCCCGGCCATCGTTCTGTTCTGAAGCCGGCGGAGATCGTACAGGACGCTTTCCGGGATCGATTCGATCATATCCATGGTAATCGGGGTATCTTTCGCCACATCACATTTGAGCACCGAGCCTTTTGCCAGTCCCAGAGGCAGCAGCCGCTCTTTAGCCGCAACGGTGTAGAGCTCAATGCTGCCCCGGTAGCAGAAGCCTCCGATCCCGTCCAGAACGGTGCCGGCTGCCAGGTCGCTCTTGGCAACGGTGATGCATTCACTTGTAAGATGGTTCAGGGGGTGGCCGGAGCTCTCTCTGTAGATGGCGCACTGTGCCACGGTAAGGGGAACTTCTATCGAGCAGAGATGGTAGGGTCTGAAGAGCGTGTAGTAGGGCCCTTCGCCCATATCGCGCTGCACAAGCCCCTCTTTTATACGCTCATTGTTGGTGGATACGACGATAAAGACTCCGGGATGCACCCCGATGGCGAAATCAACCACTCCGCGGTGCTTAAGAATACCGCCGTCCGATGCGGGAACAAAAACCTTGTTCAGTTCCTCTACCGTGGAGCGTGCGGCGTGCATGCCCCGCTTGTCGGGGATCAGTCCGGTGGCATTGGATACTGCTGCCATTTCGATGGCGGTCTTGGTGCCGTCAACGAACTCGCAGAGCATATTGGCGCTCATCTTCCGCTTTTCCGCTTTCTCCCTTTCGGTATCCGGGGTAGCATGAATATTGAGGGGGTTGTTTTTTCCCTTTCCGGCGGCGATTATCTCGAAGCCGAGTGATTTTGCGAAGCGGTAGAGTTCGACTATGGCGGCAGGCTCGTCACCGGCGGCGAGACTGTAGACCACGCCTGCGTTTTCGGCCATCCTCCTGAGGATGGGGCCTATGGTGATGTCGCACTCGACGTTCATCATGACGATGTGCTTTCCGTTGTTGATGGCCTCCAGACTTATCCGGGCTCCCATTTCGGTGGAACCCGTTGCGTCGATCACCACATCCACTGCTTTCATGCCCGTGGCNNATCGTCCGCCGCCACCGCCTTTCCCTCGGCCGCCGCTGCTTCGGCCTCCGCCAGATTTGCGGCCCGGACCACTTCCGGCCGCTTTACCGAGTGGGCGTAGCCCGCCTCCGCGCGTTCACAGCTCAGATCCACCACGACGGCTATATCCATCCCCTTCATTTCGCCGATCTGGGTAATTATTTCCGTTCCCATCTGTCCGGCCCCGACAAGGCCGACCCTGATGGGCTTGCCCTTTTTTTCCAGCTCTTCCAGTCTCAGATCGTATTCGTTCACCTTCGTGCTCCTTGTGTTTTTATGGCTTTACCAGAACCTTGAGCGCGGCGCCTTTTTTCGCCGTCATTATTCCATCCACGATGCCGTCGAGATCCACCGTTTTATTGAAATAGCCGGCAGGATGAAATGCCCCGGACCGGATGGCTTCGAGAGCCTTGATGTGATGCCGAGTTTCATAGGAGAAAGCCCCGACTACCTCGATTTCGTTGTAGTGAATGGTATTGCTGTTCAGACTGGTCATGGGGGCCGATTTGGGAACGCCGCCGAACAGCACTACCCGACCCCGTTTACGGACCGACTGTACAGCCTGCTCCTGGGTGGCCGTAACGGGATTTGCACATATGGCAAGATCGACTCCGAGGCCGTCGGTAAACTCCCTGGTCAGCGCGGCCACATCCTCCTTCGAGGAATCTATCAGCAGGTCCGGTTTGAACTTTTCGGCTTCTTTCAGACGCATGAGCCCGGACATGACTATTTTTGAAGCACCGTTCGCACGAGCCGCTTCTATGTGAAGACAGCCTATGGGGCCGTCACCTAGAATCAGGACCGTATCCCCCAGTCCAAGTCCTGCCCGTTCCTGGCTCGCGATGACCGAAGAAGCCGGTTCCGAGAGGCAGGCCTCCTCAAGAGAGACTCCCTCCGGGATATGATGGACGAATCCCCGTTTGAGTACCTCTCCCGGAAGATGTACATACTCCGCGAACCCTCCCGGCCAGTGAGTTCCTATCATCCGGTGATGTTCGCAGAGGTTGACCCATCCCCGTCTGCAGTAACAGCACTCTCCGCAGCTTACATCCGGTGCCACCGCGATCCGGTCACCGACCCTGAACCTGCTTACCCGGGAACCGACTTCGCTTACCGTACCGGAGAACTCGTGTCCCATGATCTGGCTTTCCACCCCGTGGCGGAGCCCTGCAAAAAAATTGCGTATATCGCCTCCGCAGATCCCACAGCCGTATACCTTGATAATGATGTCGTCCTTTCCGCAGGGCGAAAGATCGACCTCCCGTACTGTCATCTTCTCAGGTCCTTCAAACACTGCCGCTTTCATTATTGTCCCCTATTTCTTACCCGAAAGGAGCCGGTCTCCGACCGCTCCTCCCGGATGTATTACTGCAAACTGCTCTCTGGTGAAGCCGGTATGCCGCATGAGAACGATGCAGACTGCGTCGAACACCGCGGTTACCGCCATGGTGCTGGTGGTTGCCAGCATATTGAAGAGATCGGCCTCTTCTTCCACCGCTACTTTCAGAACAATGGTGCTCTCTTTTGCCAGAATAGAATCCCTGTTTTCGGTCACGCCGATTATGGTGACCATTTTGCTCTTGAGGCCGGGGATAAGGGAGAGGATCTCCGTCGTGTTGCCCCCCTTGGAGATGAGGACTGCCACATCCCCGGGCTGCACCGAACCGAGGGCCCCGTGGACCGCGTCGCCTGGATCCAGAAAGAAGGCGGGCCGTTCAATGCATGAAAGGGAATGGGCGATTTTCTTCGCCGCCGCACCGGAGGTACCCACCCCTGCGCAGATAATTCTTCCCCTGCATTCGGCGATCGCCCGTACGGTATCGGTAAAGCCCACCGCGCTCACCGTCTCCGCAAGTTTTTCAAGCGCCTGGGCTCCGCATTTCCAGACCCGCAGAGCCTCCCGCCAGATCTCTTTTTCCGTCATTCTTTCCTCCTGCTGCATGCTTACCTGAGAGAACATAACCCTTTTTTCAAAATAACGCAAGAAAAATTTCAAACATAAATATGTAAAATGAAAATAAATAGATAATAATCGCTTAATTACGCATATATAGTGCAATATTTTAAAAATAAGTTGATAAAATATGAAAAATATTGTATCAGTTTTCTTAAATGATATGATAAAATGAAAACCAGGAGGACATTTCATGAACAGGAAAAAAAGCTGCTTCGGTCTTATTATCGGTACCCGGGGCTTCTTCAATGCCGAACTTGCTCTTGCCGGTAAAAAACAGCTTATTGCCGCAATCGAAAAACTTGGCTACGATTACCGTATACTGCCTGAGGAGGCAACGCCCACCGCCTGCGTGGAAACCACGGAAGACGGCCGCGCATGTGCCGCATACTTCAGGAAGCATGCCGGGGATATTGACGGAATCGTAGTAAGTCTCCCGAATTTCGGTGATGAGCTGGGTATTGTAACCGCGGTCCACGAGGCCGGTCTTCAGGTGCCGGTGCTCCTGCACGCGGAAGATGACGATGTGGATAAGGTGGATGTGCTTCACCGGCGCGATGCCTTCTGCGGTAAGCTTTCGGTGGCCAATAACTTCCGCCAGTATGATATTCCCTTCACCGATACGTCGACCCATACCTGCAAGGTCAGTTCCGATGCCTTTTCGGCCGACCTGAGACGTTTCGAGATGGTCTGCCGGGTGGTAAACGGAATCAGAAAGGCGAGGATCGGCGCCGTGGGAGCGCGTCCTGCAGCCTTTCAGACTATGAGGGTAAGCGAGAAGCTTCTCCAGCGTTCGGGGATAACAACGGTTACCGTGGATCATTCCGAAATTCTGTTTGCCGCCCTTGATATGAAGGATGATGATGAGCGGGTGACAGCCAAACTGAAGGAGATTCGTTCCTACGGAACAATTCCGGCAGGCATCAAGGACTCAAACATAATGAAGCAGGCTAAATACTCGGTGGCCGCAGGAGAATGGCTGGCCGCCAACGGTATTGACGCCGCCGGCTTTCAATGCTGGACATCTGTTCAGGAGAACTACGGCTGCGCAACCTGCCTTACCATGAGCATGCTCGGCGAGCAGCTTGTCCCCTGTGCCTGCGAAGTGGACATCGCCGGCGCGGTGAGCATGTATGCTCTCGCCCTTGCCTCCGGGGAACCGTCGGCCCTTCTGGACTGGAACAACAATTACGGCGATGACCGCGACAAGTGCGTCAACACCCACTGCTCCAACTTTCCGAAGAGTTTTATCGGCCGGCCGGAGATCGAGATTTCCGAGCTTGATGTTCTCGGCGGCACCCTCGGACGGGAGAACTGTTTCGGGGCCATAAAGGGAAAGGTTAAATCCGGCCCCATGACATTCTTCCGGATCTCCACCGACGACTGCAGCGGAAAAATCAGGGCTTACCTGGGTGAGGGGGAGTTTACCGATGATCCCTTCCCCATGGCCGGAGGAATTGCGGTCTGCAGCATCGGCAATCTGCAGGAACTGATGAAACACATGGTAAAAAACGGTTACGAGCATCACGTCGGGATGGTCCGCAGCCATGTGGCTGATATTATTGAGGAGGCTGCGGTTACTTATCTTGGATGGGATGTGTACAGGCACAGGTAACAGGAGGTCGGGCAGATAGTAACGACCGTACACTGAAAAGGCCGGTCCCGGTTAGCCGGGCCGGCCCTTCTTTTATTAATCGTCCTTTTCAGACTACCGGAAAACCGTTCGGGAACTCCGGCGAGACCTGCATGCCCGCGACCCGTTCACAAAACTTCAGGTAATCGATGCCGTCCTTTACGGCGGTCTCCACGTCCGGGAACATGGGGGCACTCTCGATGGTGCAGTAGCCGTCGTAGCCGGTTTTCAGAAGCGCCCGCATTACGGCCCGGAAATCGCCGTTTCCGTAGCCCGGGGTCAGGGAGTTGGTGTCCCGGAAATGCATGTGCCAGAGGAGGGGCTGGGCGTCCATTACCGCCTCGTATGCGTTCAGCTCCTCGAAGCCGGCGTGAAACCAGTCGAGCTGGATTCCCAGGTTGCCGCATCCGCTCTTTTCGATAAGCCTTTTATGGTTGGCTGCGGTGTTGACGAACTTGCCCATCTCCAGGTGGTTGGTAGCCTCGAAGACCAGCCGGATATGCTTTTTCTCCGCCAGGGTACACATCCTCCGCAGGGCATCTACGGCCACTTCCGCAGCCTCCCCGGCGTTTTCGGGGCCGATCGGGGCATGGACGGCGACCGCAACGGTAACGAAGGGAGCACCCAGTTCGGAAGCAAAGTCAATGGTTCGGGATGTTTCGGAGACCGCAAGGTCTGCGGTCTTTGGTTCGGTAAGGGTTTTGTAGACCGGGGAGTAGGGATCCCACATCTCTCCCCAGCACTCGTTTACACAGGAGACCTCAAGCCCGAAATCCGACATCAGCTTTTTGTGGGTTTCGATGTATTTCTCCCAGGCGACCCCCATGCCGTATCGTCCCTTGGGCGGGGTCAGCTCGATGGCGTCGTAGCCGCAGCGTTTCAGGCGTTCATAGCTTTTTTCCGGGTGCAGGTACGCCTCTTCCTGTCCGAAGGTAAGCTGAAAATAGCTGTACTTCATCAGTTCCCTCCTGACGTCTTATTGTGCTTGTATACTTCCCATCCCAGATAGCCGAAGGCCTCTTCAAGAACATCCGCTACAAGCGCCTTGTTCATTGCAACGTGGTGTTCATAACCATTGTCGCAAAGGTGGGCGAGCAGCTCCTGAAGTCCCGGAACGCGGCAGACAGCGACTCCTCCGGCCGTGTTTACCGGTTTGCTTACGAACTCACCTTCTCCCACATAGGCCTTTATTACTCCGTTCACATCGTCGGTTGTTATCTTTGCAAAGGTCATGGGACCGGGGCTCACCTGGCCTTTGAGTGCGCCGAAGCAGCGTTCGGTTCCGATGCTGGCTCCGAGAATATCAAGGTTTCCTATTTCGGGGGAGGGAGAACCGAGAAAACTCTTCGGGTAGTTGGAGCAGTGGATGTTTATGCACATGTCGCGGTCGTCGTCGAAGTTGTTGTTCCAGTCCAGGTAGCCCGAGGGTTCTCCCGACGCCAGCTGGAGGGCGTACATGGTCAGGGCGCCCATGACATCGGTCTCGCAGGCTGAAGGTTTTCCCTCTTCTCCCATCATGCTCATGGTGAGACAGGTCGCGCAGCCGTAGTTTTTCTGGATGGAATCCCAGCACTGGATCGCCGTCGCATCAACTTCCTTTTCGGCCACCCACTTTTCCACCGCCAGGGAGAGGCGGGCATTCAGTTCCACATGTTCATCCGGTGTGCCCGCGATAATAGAACCGTATCCGCGCATTTTTGCCACCCGGTCCTGGATTTCCTTTTTGTTCTCCCAGCCTTTTGCGGCAAAGATAATTTCCGAAAGGTCGACCACGCTTACGGTAATACCTGAATCCTGGAGCAGCTTTTCGGAGAAACGGACGGTATTGAAGGGGTCCGGGCGCTGTCCGATGGCGCCCAGGCGTGCTCCCTTAAGGCCGCTGACCACTCTGCAGACCCGTGCGAAGCGGTCGAGGTCTGCCGCGAATTCGGGGCTCGAGGGGGAGCAGGTATGAAGGCTTGTTTTGGTGAAGGGGATATTCCTCTGGTAGAGGTTGTTGCAGACTGAGAGTTTTCCGCAGAAAGAGTCTCTGCGGTGGGGCATGTCCAGCTGCGCCACCCGGTCGTCGAAGGCGTGGATCAGGACTGGAACATCGAGTCCCGATCTGGTCAGGGTTTCTGCGATGCCGATTTCATCCCCGAAATTCGGCAGAGAGACGATTATGCCGTCTATTTCCTCGTAATGTTCGCGGAAGAGGGCTGCATAAACTTTCGCATCAGCCACCGTTTCCACGGCGCCGTAGGGCGTGGCCTTCTCTTCCGCCATAATTACCTTAAAGCCTGCTTTCTCTATGACTGCGGTCAGCTCTTTTCTTCCCGTCTCTGCAAGAGAGGCCGGGAAGAAGCCCCTGGTCCCGACAATAAGTCCGAATGTAATCTGTTTCATTGCTTTTCTCCTTCTGTTTTGTTGTCGACAGGCTCCGGCGGGTAGATTTTTTCCGGAGCCCGGCGGCCTTTCGGCCTCTGAATAAGTTCAATGGTTGTGCCGATGGCGGATTCGGTATCGAGGTAAGCATAATGGCCGTCATCGTCGGGTCCGAAGCCTGCGCCGTCCATGGTCATGCGCAGTCCGCGGGACTCCGCCTCTTTGAGGGCCGCCTCCATATTATCCACAAGCACTCCGAGGTGATGGATGCCGTACCCGTGCTCCTGGATAAACTCCCTGTAGACGGTATCTCCCTCGAGCTGCTCGATAAGCTCGATCCTCATGGGGCCGAAGTAGGAGAGGGCTACTCTCATTTTATATTCAGCGGGCTTCCCGTTCCGCGTCATTCGCGGAACCAGCGGCTTTCCGTAGGTGTAGAAGTGCCAGGGGCCTATGCCGAAGAGTTTGTGGTAGTTTTCCACGGTCCGGTCGAGGTCCTTGACCACGAAGGCTATCTGGGCCACTCCCTTATCGAGAAATCTCAGCGCTTTCATGGTATGAATACCCCCTTCAGAACCTTTCCCTCCAGGGCCAGTCCCGCGCCCCGGACAAAGTCGCCCAGGGGAAAGGTGTGGCTTATCAGTTTTTTAACGGGGATGCGCCCGCTTTCCACCAGCTTAAGGGCGGTCCGGTTGTGTTTTGGAGAGAAGGTGGTGCTTCCGATAATGGTAAGCCCCTTGTAGTGGACCAGGTTCATGTCGACACCCGGCTTGCTGTTGTCTTTCGGCATGCCGCCGAACTGCACGATGCGGGCCCCCTTGCGGGCCATCTCCACGGCCTGGACCGCGCCGATCGGGGCCGGGGTAGCGGTAATAACCACATCCGCCCCCTTTCCTCCGGTCAGTTTCTTTACCGCTGCCACAGGATCGGTTTCCTGTGCGTTTATTTCACCGTCCGGCTCAAAGGGGGCGGCCATGGCCAGTCTGGTTTCATCAATATCAATTATATAGATTTTGAAAGCCCCGCGTGCCCTGGCTAGTGAGATGTGAATACAGCCGATCGGCCCCGCACCTATTATGACAACCGTATCCCCCAGTCCCACACGGGCTTTCTCCTGGGCGTTGACGCAGGAGGATATCGGTTCCACTACCGCGGCATGGGCGCTCTCCATACCGTCGGGTACTTTCTGGATATTCCCGAGACGGACACACTCTTCCGGTACCGCAAGGTACTCAGCCAGCCCGCCCTGCCAGTGCTGACCTATCTCTTTCTGAGCTTCGCACAGGTCGTATTCGCCGGCCTGACAGAAATCGCAGGTGCCGCAGTAGGCGAGGGGGCCGATGGAGAGGCGGTCCCCGGGTTTCCAGGATCCCTCGCAGCGGCGGTCCTTTTCAGCTACCGTCCCGCACACCTCGTGTCCTATGGTCCAGGGAAAGGTGATGTTCCGGTGACCCGAGCGGAGGGTCCTGAGGTCCGATCCGCATAGGCCGCACGCTTCAACTTTGAGAAGCAGCCCTCCCTCGGGGGCGTGCGGCCTGGGCACATCTTCCACCGAGAAATCCATGGGCGCCCGGACTACAACTGCCTTCATTGTTTTTGCCATTACATCTCCTCCTCTATAAGCGCATCCTGCACCTTGCGGAGGCGGTAGACGAAGCTATCATCGTTGAGTTTCGTCTGCTTTCCGCATATGATGCTTCCTTTTTTGATGTCCTCCAGGGCCTTCATTCCGGCTCCCGTTCCTATGGGCACCGCACCGATGCGCCGTGCCTCTTCGTATGTCATTATGTGGCCGTACCAGTCACCGCCGCCGATATCTCCGAGAACTTCTCCCGCACGTATGTCGCGTTTCGCCTTGCAGACAACCTCGGCCTTCATCTGATCGGCTGTCACCGTGACTTCCCCNNAGGAGGACCGCTTCGGCCACCGACTGGGGTGTTTCGAGGTCGCAGAGATGATAGGGGCGGAAGTGGAGATAGTAGGGGCCATCCGCTCTGGTAATGAATTTCATCTCCTTTCGGATCCGCTCATCCTGTGAATAGACAATGGCGAAGACTCCCGGTGCAATGTTTCCGGTTGTGTAATCTACCCTTCCGGGACCGGAAAAAATGCCGCCGTCACTTTTGGGGATAAAAACGGAGGTAAGCTCCTCCAGTTCGACCCTGGGGCCGTGCATGCCCGCCACATCGGGAACCAGTCCTGTGGCATTGGCTACCGCCGCCATCTCCACCATGGTCTTGGTTCCATCCTGAAAGGCTGCGAGCATTTTCGGATTCATCTGCTTTGAAATGGCCTCTTCTCTGGCCGAGTCGGGGGTGGCGTCATAATTTATCTTGTTGTTTTTTCCTTTTCCCAGGGTCACAACCTCGAATCCCATAAGAAGAGCCTGCTCGTAGAGCATCTTGCAGACTCCCGGTTCGTCACCGGAGGCCACCGTATAGACCGATTTCTGCTTCCGGGCGAGGCGGTTCAGGTACCAGCCGATGGTGATATCCGTTTCCACATTGAGCATGATGATCGGCTTTGCGTTCATTATTGAGCGGTATGCGACCCGTGCTCCGATATCCGTAACTCCCGTTGCTTCAACATTCGCCTCTATCCCCTCCAGAAGGGGGAGCAGCATCGCATCCGCTGTTGCGACGGCTTTGCCCATCCTGAGGGCGTCCTCGAGCAGGTCCTGCTTGTCGCTTACGGTAATGTCGTCCCGCTGGTATCCCATCTCCAGGTAGGTGCTTACCGCACGGCCGGTATCGATATCGGCGATGGCGTTTACGCGCATTCCCTCCACGTTGTTGATTGCGTGGGCCAGTCCCGATCCCATCTGTCCGCAGCCGACTATTCCGACGGAGACCGGCTTGCGCGCGGCAGCCCTTTCTCTCAGTTTGCTGACCAGTTCCATGATGCATATTCTCCTTTATGCTTTGTTCCGTTTATTGTTTCCGCAGCCGGTCAAGGGTGCGGAAGTCTTCTTTCAGGTGATCGTAGAGATCCTTGTAAAGTCCGAAGTAATCCATATACAGACGGTGATTATCCGCGTCGGGCTCCATACGCTCTATGTATTCGGCTTTTTCCTTTGCTATGCTGAAATCCTTGAACAGGCCTGTGGCCACACCCGCAAGGATCGCATCACCGTAGGGAGCTCCAACTCTGCTCTTTACTAGTACCGTAGGCAGGTTGAAAACGTCGGTTATGATGGATCGCCAGAGAGGGCTTTTTGCACCTCCCTCGTTCAGCACTATGGGGGCGTTTATCTTTATTCCGGTATCCCTGATTATTCTGAAGGAGTCGTAGAGGGCATAGGCCACTGATTCCATCATTGCCCTGGCCAGATGCCCCCTGGTGTGATTGAGGGAGAGACCGAATACCGTCCCCCTGGCGTACACATCCCACAGGGGAGTTCTTTCTCCCATCAGAAAGGGGAGTACCAGAAGGGCGTCGCTGCCCGCGGGTACCGCTTCGGCCTCACGGTTAATCAGGTCGTAGGTGTTCCCTCCTCCCGCTTTTTCCGCAGCAACTTCGCTCATGTAAAAATTATCACGAAGGTAGCGTATCAGCTGACCGCCGGTGGTCGTGGTCGGTACGGTAATGAAGCTGTTTTCAGAGTCCGTGGTGTAGTTGAAGGCTATCATCGACCTGTGAAAAGTGGGCCGGTTGTGGATGATTCCGAAATTGCCGCAGGTTCCAAGATTCATCTGAATATCTCCAACCTCTATTGCACCTGCACCGCTCCATCCGGCATTGCAGTCCACCTGTCCCGCGGCAACCGGAGTACCGGCGGCAAGTCCGCATTGGGCCGCCGCGGAGGAGGTGACCTCCCCCACGATATCTTCGCAGCGGTAGATCCCCGGAAAGAGCGATTCATCCAGTCCAAGCTCTGCAAGCATTCCGGAGTCGAATTTCCGCTCAAGCAGATTGTAGGCTACCCCGTAGAAGGCTGCCCCGGAATAATGAGCCGAAAAGACACCGGTCAGCTTCGAAGTGATAAAGCCGTCGATGGTGAGCGCTTTGGCAACCTTCGCGAAAAGTTCAGGACGGTTCTCTTTTTCCCACAGGAGGTTGACGATGGCCGGATGGTCATCGAGCCGGTTTCCGGAAATCTCGAACACACGATCCTCTCCGATTGTTTCCCTGATCTTCTCCACCTGGGCGGTTGCCCGACGGTCCATAAGGTTGTACGCCCGACCAACGGGATTACCCGCCGCGTCCACCATGACCAGACTCGGCAGGGCCGATGAAACGGCGACCCCTTTTACCTCAGAAGGCCGTGCTCCCGCCTCCGCGAGGATTTTCGGGAGAAGCCGGCAGGCCAGTTGCCAGTAGTTTTCGGCGTCGTGCTCGGACCAGCCGGGATGGTCGGTAAAAATGGTGTACTCCTCGTACGCGTAGCCTCTTACTTCTCCGCTTTCGTCGATGATGGCGGCCTTGCCGCCGCCGGTTCCATAGTCTATTCCGATCAGATACATGGTTTCCTCCCTCTGTTACTCTTTATCCGCCTGCTCGAGCAGCCACTGCCCGGACTCCTGGTCGCTTATCAATGTATGAACCAATCCACCGGAAACTGCAGCCAGCACGGCCTCATGTTTCTCTTCTCCGTATGCGACGGCCACGACGCGGGGGATCCTGCGGATCTCCTCCAGGCTGAGGCCGATAATCCGATCTCTCAGCGGATCGGCAATCTCTTCTCCGCCGGTGCCGAAAAATCTGAGTGAGATGTCACCACTGACACCGGCATCCCTTAGCCGCCGGGTCTCTTCCGGGGGAAGGAATCCGCCATCCCGTACTATCCCGATTCCGACAAAGGCCAGATCGGCTTCCGACGCCCTTGCAAGGGTTGCGGCTATCTCGGGATCCTCAAGAAGAGAGTGCCGGACGGCGGAAGAAGCCACTATGCCGGGCGCCGGCAGGATCCGCCCCGAAGCGCCAAGGGCAGCGGCCATTCTCCCGACAAGATCCGAAGCGTGACCGTGAGCCTCCGGTGAGCCCAGACCTCCGAGCATCTGGACAATACGCAGATCCGGCATGGCCCGTTCGGGCAGGGCCTGCACAAAAGCCGAGAGAGAAGCACCCCATGTCAGTGCTACCGTTTCGCTGCCTTCCACGCTCCTGAGAAAGAACTCGGCCGCGCGTTTTCCGACGGCGGATGGAAGCCCTTCTGCAGCGGCGGAGGAGGCGAGCAGCACCTGGTCGAGTCCGAATAGGTCCGCTATATCGGCCTCGAGTCTTGTAAGGGGGTTCTTCGGCGCTCTTATGCTTATTTCTACTAACTTTTCCGAGCGGGCTTTTTGCAGAAGGCGTGAAACCTTGACCCGGGAGAGACCATAGCGGCGGGATATCTTCTGCTGGGTAAGTTCTCTGAGGTAGTAATCCCGTGCAATCTTGTAAAGCAGCTCTCTTTTTTCCGTTGTCATGCGTACTCCATATGTGAACATATGTGCGTATCTGAGATAATGTACAGTTCAGTGTAGAATAATATTTTCATTTAGTCAAATAAAAAATGAAAATAAATCAGTCTGCTGTGCTTTCTATTCTCGACCGAAGTGTACGGAGGTACTCTTCCGCCCGCGCGGCAATGATCGGGTCAGAAGGTGAAGAAAGAAAATCAAAGTGATGCAATCTGTTGGAAATGGATGATACATTACCTCCGGAGATCGTAACTGAAAGCTCGCCAATGCTGTTCCCATCCAGTCCGGCCGAGGCAAGGATCCCTCCATTGGCCATTATTTCGAAAAATGGCTCTTCTGATGGCGAAAAAATGAGGATATCCATATCGGCTGCACCATAAAGACGCCGGGCCTCTTCCAGACCGCCGTTTAAAAGGAGGATCCTGGGATGACAGCTTTTTCCGCTCCACAGTTTTTTCAGAACGCTTTCGGGTTCTTCCAGATGGAGCCGCCGATGGAATGAAGGTGGATAGGGTGCGAATTGTACGGGATCGGTAAGGGAAATAATTTCCACAAAAGAATCATCATATATGAAAATTATAGGGTCCTTCTCCGGACTGTATAGGGGCTTTGCATCTCCTGTACCGCTTTCGGGAAGGATGGCGATATTGTGACTTCTGAATGGAAAACTGCCTGTATATCCGGCCAGACGGTCGGCTCCGTTGGAGAAGTCCTGTTCTCCGATCGCAAAAAGCGCGTATCCGAGTTCCAGAGAGCTCTCCATAAGAAGATCGGCCTGCAGCGGGTCTTCTCCCGCCTCAAAGAGATTCCCCGTGTCCAGAAGCAGGACTGCCTCTTCCGTGCCGGGCTCCCGCACTCTGTTCTTCAGAAAAAAGGCCTTCTTGTCCAGTCCTGCTATGGGATAGCCCCAGCAGGAGCAGCCCGCCAGATTGCCGTTCAGGCTGCCGGAATAAAAAATGGTAAGCCGGGAGAGCCCGGGGGAGGGCCCCCGGGAGGGCTGGCTTCGGCAGCCGGCAAACAGCAGAAGCGCCGTCAGCAGGAGGGCGGCCACTTCCGGACGCCCCACTCTGGTGATGCTGCTCTGTATCATACTTTCAGAATATTCCGCCGTTCAAGCTTCTTAAGCTGAACGTTTCTTGTACTGTCAATAAAGACCGCAAGGAAAATGATAAGCGCCATTATGATCGGCTGAAGATAGAGATCGATCCTGCTGAAGACCAGTCCGGCCTGAATCATCTGGATCATGACCGTCCCGAGAACGGTGCCGGGAAAAACCGTCCCTATGCCTCCGAAAAGACTTGCTCCGCCCAGAACAGCCGCAGCAATTGCGTCAAATTCGTCTCCTGAGCCGAAGCCCGCGTTTACCCTGCCCAGCTGGGTAATGGATATAAACCCTCCGAGGGCAGCAAAAAAGCCGCTTATGATGTAGGTGGAAGCGATAAGCTTTTTACTTTCGATACCCGCCTTGTTTGCCGCTTCCAGATCATTACCCACCGCGTAGAGCTGTCTGCCCTGAGCTGTCTTCCTCAGGAAGAGCGAAGCCAGAAGGACCACCGTTCCGAATACAAAAATGTGCAGGGGAATGAAGCCGAAGATCCTGACCGTGCTCATTAGGGTGATGGCATCGGGATAATTCACCGCTGTCGAGCGGGTTATAAAGAGACCAAGCCCCCGGGCAAGAGTCATGGTTATAAGGGTGGTTATGAAGGGTACCAGCTTCAGCCTTGTTATGGCAAAGGCGTTAAAGGCTCCCACTGCCATACCTACGAGGAGGCTCACCAGAATGGCTGCGGGAATTGGAAACCCTCCGATCTGAATCAGTTTTCCGCAGACCACCGCCGAAAGATACATGGTCGAACCTACCGAAAGATCAATTCCGCCGGTAAGAAGAACAAAGGTCATACCCACAGCGATAATCCCGATGTAGGAGGCGTTTCCGAGAATGATCTCGAAATTCTTGACTGTGAAAAAACGCGGTGCAATGAGACCGAAAACAATGAAGAGAAAAACGAAAAGAATCTCCGTCGTGTTATTGAGCAGCAGTGCGACAATTTTGTTAGTTTTCATATGCCGGAACCTCTCCCTGTACATCCGATTCAATACCCTGTCTGAAAGCCGCCCGCATAATGCTCTCCTGAGAGAACTCATCTCTGGAGAACTCTTTCATTATTTCTCCGCGGCTCCAGACCGCAATCCGGTCGCAGACACCCATAAGCTCTTCCACCTCGGAGGAGATAAACAGAACGCCGCTGCCTCGTTCGGCGAGCTGATTCATGATAAGGTAGACTTCGTACTTCGCGCCGACATCGATTCCGCGCGTCGGCTCATCCATTATCAGAAGCCTTGGATCCTTCAGGAGCCATTTTCCGATAACCACTTTTTGCTGGTTGCCTCCGGAAAGGCTCTTGGCGCTCTGGGTCCGGATATCGGCCGACTTCAGCCTCAGAGATGATCCGACCTCGGTGGCTCTGGTGTGCAGCTTGCGGCTGTCCACAATCCTTGTAAAGCGGGCGGTGTAGTCCGGAAGCGATACAAGTCCTATATTGTCGAGAATAGGGTAGTCCATCAGCAGACCTTCTTCTCTCCTGTTTTCGGTGATGAAGGCAATACCCCTTCCTATGCTCGCGCCGGGATCGAGGCGTGGAAGCTCCTCCCCGTCAAGAAGAATGGTTCCCTCATTGTAGGGATCGACCCCGAAAACCATCCTTGCAAACTCCGTTCTTCCGGACCCCATAAGGCCGAACATGCCGACTATCTCGCCTTTTTTGACACTGAGATTAATGTCTCTTACAAGTCCTGTCTGGCTTACATCCTTTACCTCAAGAACCGTATCATCCGACGGAACGGCGCTTTTATCCGGAAATATGTTATCAATTTCCCTTCCGACCATCAGGCTTATCATCCGGCTTATGGGGAAGTCCGCTACCGGTCCGCCTCCCATGACCTGGCCATCCCGCAGGACCACCACCTCGTCGGCTATCTCTTTAACATCTCCAAGAATATGGGAAATGTAGATAATCGATTTTCCCTCATCCTGAAGGCGGCTGAGAATACGGAAAAGGTTCTCGGTCTCCTTGGCGGTGAGGGATGTGGTCGGCTCGTCAAAAAGGAGGATGTCAGCGTTGGTGCTCAGGGCCTTGGCTATTTCCACAAGCTGCCGTTCTCCCGGCGAAAGGTGCTCCACCAGAGTGGCCGGAGAGAAATCCATCTGCAGAGAAGAAAGAAACTCTTCGGTTTCCCGCATGAGAAGCCGTTTGTTGATGAAGGGAGTATTGCCGATCATGGGGAATCTGCTTATGGCGATGTTTTCCGCCACCGAAAGGTTCGTGAAAAGATTGAGCTCCTGGTGTATGAACTCGATACCGGAAGCGGCGGCGTCGGCGGGACTCCAGGGCGAATATGCTTCACCCCGCAGGACCATTCCTCCATCATCGGGACGGAGTACTCCGCCCATTATGTTCATAAGGGTCGATTTGCCTGCCCCGTTTTCTCCGATCAGGCCGAGTATGCGTCCCTTTTCCATTTCGAAACTGACATCTTTCAGTGCCTGGACCCCGAAAAAGCTTTTGGAGATCCGGCGGTATTCAAAAAGAATTTCACTCATTGCTCTCTCCTTTAAAGCTGTGTCCGCTGTATCCGGTTCCGGGTAACATCCAGAAGGGCGGCAATCATTATCACCATGCCCTTCACGATATCTATCATATAGAATGAAAGATTCAGGAGATTCAGGGTGTTGGCGAGGATTATAAAGAAGAATACGCCGAAAAAGGTCCAGGGTACTTTCCCTTTCCCGCCGGCCAGACTTATACCTCCGATAATATTGGCACCTACAATATCGAGCAGAAGGGTGCTGCCGAGTGTCGGTCTTCCCATCTCCAGTCTGCTGGAATAGAGTATGGCTCCCACCACGGCGCAGAGGGAGCTGATAATGTAGGCGGTGATGATAACCCGTTTGGTGGGCACTCCGCTTATCCGGGATGCTTTCATGTTCACCCCGGTCGCATACAGACGTTTCCCGTAGAGAGTTTTGCTTAAGAGGATATGGGCAAAAATGGCGAGTCCGATTGATATGAGCATTGAGACCGAGACGAAGCCGATGGTCGTTTTGCTGATGCTGAGAAAGGAATCCGGAAGATTTCTTATGTTCTCGCTTTTCGGCAGAAAAATCGCCACCGCCGAGAAGAGCATCATCGAGACGAGGGTTACGATAAAGGGAGGCATGCGGAAGTGGGCTACGGAGATGCCGTTCCAGAGTCCGATAACAAGGCCGACCGCCAGCATGGCGAGGATGGCCCCAGGCACCGCCATCGGCGAGCCCGCAAGCAGACCTCCGTTCTCACTCAGCATGATTCCCCACATGGGGCTTTTTTCGAAGAGAACAACATCCACCCCGGAGGTCATGACCATCGCTCCGACAACACTTGAAAGCGCCATGACCGATGTCTGGGACAGATCTATTCCCGCGATAATGAGTACGAATGTCTGACCGATGGCCACTGCAAGAAGGGGCCAGGTATTGGACATGAGGTTTTTCAGATTCCATGGGTGAAAAATCCTCGGAATAAAAGGCGTCAGGACCAGAATGTAGAGAATTGTCAGATAGAGAACAAAATATTCGGAAAGCAGAAGCCGTTTTCCGATCTCTTTTATTCGGCGTCCGGATGATGATGTATCCATGATGTAATCCTTGGTTCGTGTTGAAACCGGAGGGGCAGGCCCCTCCGGCAGAAGATTCTATTCTTCGGCAAGGAGCTTGCAGCCCCACATTTCCATTTCGCGCTCCGCGAGGTTTCCCTGGGTAAGAGCGAAGCCCGGATCATCCAGCCACTGGTCGGGCATCTTTTCGCCCTTCTCGATGGCTGCGAGCATAGCATCCATTATCATTTCCGCTTCCGCGAAGAGGTTCTGAACACCGGTGGCGTCAAGGTATCCGTCTTTCAGGAGGGAACAGGCGGTCTTGTCGCCGTCGAGTCCTCCAAGGATGACATGATCGGCGTGCCCGACTTTCTGCCACTTTCCGAGGGGGGCGAGTACCGACTTTATGACAGGAAAGAGGAAGTCGGAAGAGGTGAAAAGGAAGTCTATATCGGGGTTGGCCTGCATGGCGCTCTGAAGGTTGGCCAGGGCCACATTAGCATCCCATTTGGTCGGGATTTCAACCGGTGCGCTTGCCCAGAGTTCGGGATATTTTTCGATTACATTGAAAAATCCCTGCCGTCTGCCTACAGCGTTGGGATCGCCCAGGTCTCCGACCATGATGGCGGGGGTCACTTTCCGGCCGAGTCTTCTGGCTTCCTGAGCCATGTATTCCACGGCGGATTCGGCTATAACTTCGTTATTGGCTACAACAACAATGTTTTTTGCGCTCTTGTCCGATGGAGGACGGTTGAACACGCCGATGGGAACGCCCGCTTCGTTGCACACCTTGGCGATGGTCACGGCACTCTCTCCGTCCTGGGGGATGATAATGACGCCGTCTACACCCTGGGTTATTGCGTCCTTGACCTGTTCGAGCTGACGGTTTGCGTCCTCGTTGGCATTCTTTTCGATGACCTTGATTCCCTTGGCACGCAGGGTTTCGGTAATGGCTTTGTGGCCGGCAACCCAGAATTCCGTTTCCAGGTCCTGGAAGCAGAAGGCGATGGTAATCTGGTCGTTCTCTTTCTCACCGCCGGCAAACAGGGCCGAAGGCAGAATCAGTGCGACCAGAACGAGCAGTAGCAGTACTCTTTTCATACAGTTCTCCTTTAAAATGTGTTTTGTACAAAAAAATTGTAGCATGCGCCGGCTGAAGCACAAGGAGGAAAAACTGGTCATTTAGTCGATAAATTTGCACTATACGGTATGGAAAATGAAAATATCAGTATATAAATACGGGTCTGCGGTTTTCTGATATGTAGGTGGTCTTGGGTTTAAGGGTCAGCCAGGGCAGGTTCAGGGTAATCGTGGTGCCCGCACCAGGGGTGCTCTCAATTGCCAGTCCGTACTCGTCCCCGAAATGAAGATGAATCCGGTCGTGTACATTCTGCAGGCCGACGCTGCCGCTTCTCTCTTCGTTTCTCAGGCTGGAAAGAATGGTCTCCAGCCGTCCGGGCGGAATACCCGAGCCGTTATCAGAAACAGTCACTATAAGACGCTCCTTCTTCCGTACCGCATCAATCTTTATCAAGCCGCCCCCCTCAATTTCCTCAAAACCGTGGTTGATACTGTTTTCAACCAGGGGCTGAAGGAGAAATTTGATGGTATAGAGGTCCAGAAGCTCCTCTTCAATGGCAATTTCAACTGAAAAACGGTTTGAATAGCGAATTTTCTGCAGATCCAGGTAGAGCTTGACATGTTCCAGCTCGCTGCGCAGGGTAACATATTTCTCTCCCTTGCCGATGGAGATACGGAAGAGCTGGGCAAGAAGCTTGACCATCTCCACCGAGCGCTTGTCGTTCATCGAAATCATGAAGCGGATTGTTTCCAGGGTATTGTAGAGAAAGTGCGGATTTATCTGGGCCTGAAGGGCATTCATCTGGGTATCCCGGAGCATAACCTCCACACCGTGCCTCTCCAGATCGCTGATATTTTTCAGTTTCTTTACAAAGTTATTGAAATATTCGGAGAGCTTTCCCACCTCGTCGCTGCTTCGGACATCCAGGGTGCGGGAAAGATTTGCCTCCCCCTCCGATATCTCCTTGATTTTGCGGGTGATGATGCTTATGGGTCTGGTTATCTTTCGGCCCAGCAGGAGGCTCAGCAGCTGCGTGGTCAGAATGGCCGTTCCGAAGACAATAAGCATCATTATTCTGACAACATAGAGACTCCCGTAAAAATCCTGAACCGTCGAGCCCACAATGACTATCCAGTTCATTTCCGGAATGTATTTAAAAAAGGCAATGTACTCCACCAGGCGTCCGGTCTTCTCATCGATCCGGGTATAGCGGATCCGGCCGTTTCTCTTGAATACCAGCTCGAGCATAAAATCGTGATGCAGAAGATACTTTCCCTCGAGACTGGGGTGGACGACCACCTTGCCGACATAGTCTATAATATAGGGAAAACCGCTGCCGCCCACGGGGATGGAGAGAATATCCTTCCGGAGGCTTTCCATCCGGGTCTGCTGCTGGGCGACATGGATAGCTCCGATAACCCTGCCTTCCGATCTGATAAGCTTGTAGCCCGTAAAAAGCCACTGCTTGTCGATATAATCGTAGTCTCTGCCGAACCAGGTCTGCTCCCGCATTATGAGGGTATGCAGCGGCGATTGGTCCGGAATGAGCCATCCGATTCCCTGGTAGCCTCCTTCCTCTCTCCGGGAGGTGGAGACGCAGACGAAACCCTGATCAGAAAGCTGGTAGATAGAGACTCTTCCCTGGGTGTTTATATGAATCTGGTCCACGAGCCAGTGCTCATTTCCAAGCTGTACTCCGTTCACCGTCATTGCGGGAAGGCTGATCTCTCCGTACTGCTCGTTCACCGGATTAAAGGTGCGGTAGCTTGCCTGTGTGTTTTCATCCAGGGCAATATCGTTTCCGAGGTAGTGCTGGGCAACAATCAGGTCCTTCCGGGTTTCTCCCCGCTTGTTTTCCATATTGGTCTGGACTATCTGTCTTATCAGGTCTGAGATGGAGTCCAGGCTGCTGTCCACCGTTTCACTTATCACTTTTTCGACACTGTTATAGACGAAAATGCCTGAAAAAGAGAGCACAAGGGCAAAGAGGAGGCCATAGGCTATGCTCAGCCTGGTGGATAGCTTCGTAATGGGCCTAATCATCCGGGGCAAGCCTTCGGTATTCCAGGGGGGTAAAGCCGGTGGTTCGTTTGAAGAGCTCGCTGAAATAGTGCTGATCGGGATATCCGACCGAATCGGCCACAATATAGACCTTTTCGCCGCTCTGTTTCAGCATCGCCCTGGCCCGTTCCATCCGGACACCCAGAAGGTATTCCTTGAAATTTTTTCCGGTCTCCTTTTTAAAGAGCTTGCTCAGATAGGAAGCGCTCAGCCCCAGGGTCTGTGCGAGTTCCTCCAGGCTTATGCTTTCCGAAAATCGAAGGTTGATAATATCGAGCGCCTCCTGAATGCTTCTGGAGACGCATTGTTCCTGTTTGCGGCGGAGTTCCTTCGAAGCCTTTTCCATAAGGCTCTTGATGATGATAATACTCCTTTCAACATTGATGCCGGGCTCCAGCAGCTTGAATATTTCATCACTCTCCCGCAACCGGCTGGTAAAATCTATACCACAGGAAGTAAGGGTCCGCAGGATAGCGGCAGAGACCGATCCGAACCAATCCCTCAGAAGCCTGATGTTGAGACCCGGCATGGAGGAGAGCCTTTTGCGCCACATATCCAGGACCGTTTCCCATTCCCGTCCTTCCATTCCCCTTTTCTGATCGCAGATCCATCTGACCATCTCTTCGGGATCGGGCAGATTGTTCTGATTATCAAGTTCGGGCGATGAGGAATCTGCATGGAAGAGAGTGCCTGCGTTTCTTCGGTTTACCAGCTCCATTGAAGCTTCGAGATGTCCGTAGTGGTCCTGGCCGAGCCATCCCGGGGTAGGTTCGACAATGGTATAGGCACCCGAAAGATCGTGGCGGCCGCTCTGAACTATGTGCTTCCTTACGGCATGGAAAAGTCTTTCCATCCCGGAGGCGATCTCTTCATGCGGGGCAAGAAGAATTCCTCCGTACTGACCATGTCCGGTCTGTACCAGAAGAACATTCGAGGCATTCATTTCCCGCTCAATTCCGTAATCGGGAATTTCTCCGACAGCTGCTGCGGCGTTATCATTTTCGAGAATCCGGGCAAGGCTTCCGTCGCTGATGCTTATCCATAGATGGAAAATCGCCGCCGAAGCTCCGGTAAACCGCTCTATCCACCCCATGAGTGTCTGAGCACTGGAGGGAGGCCGCTGTCTCTGAAGTACCTCTCCCGCTTCGTGACGCAGCAGCACTTCACGCGCATGTTTCTCGGAACTGCGCCGGCGGCGGTCTTCGTCAAGTTCGGTTTTCAGCCGGGAGAATACATCGACTATCTCTTCTTCCCTGCAGGGTTTCAGAATATAATGATAGACACCGAATTGTATGGCCCGCTGGGCGAAGTTGAAGTTATCGTAGCCGCTGAGGATAACAACCCTCTTTTCCGGAAAACGCTTATGGATTATCTCCGACAGGTCAATGCCGGAGAGCCTGGGCATGCGGACGTCGGTGAGTACAACATCTATCTCTTTCTTTTCGAGAATGGAGAGGGCCTGTTCTCCGTTTGCGGCCGACTCTTCGGTGACAAAACCGAGACCTTCCCAGTCGACCACTCCCTTAAGCCCTTCACGGATAACATCCTCGTCATCAACAATAAGTACGGAATACATCGTAATACCAGAATACCTCAGGATCCCGATTTGGCAAGTTCAAAAACAGGTTCAAATGCACAAGAAGCGATTTACGGGCGGGAAAACAGAATCTCACCGACCTCAATCCCGCCGGTCACCTGTTTTTCTCTTGTTCTTGACAAGCCCCTTCAACAGGATAACAATCGGGGAATGATGATAAATAATGATGATCCTGAACAGGAAGAAGACCAGTGGAGAGTCATTATTGAAAAACTTCCCATCCCCATGCTCGTCTCAGAAGGTAGAATAGAAAAAGTCATCCTGATTAACCGGAAGTTCGTCGAGACCTTCGGATACGATATCGATGAAGTTCCCGATGTCCACCACTGGTGGCCGCTTGCCTATCCCGACGAAAGTTACCGGCAGCAGGTTGCAGATCAATGGAACGATAACCTGAACAGGGCTATGGCGGAAAAGCGGGAACTTGACCCGATGAAAGTGTACATAAGCTGCAGGGACGGAAGTGTCCGTTATGTGGAAGTGAGAGCCTACTCCTTCGGCGATCTTCAGATGGTTTTATTTATGGATCTTACAGAGATTCAGAACTCCCGGGAGGCGATAGAGAAATCCCTCCGTGAGAAAGAACAGCTTATGAATGAACTCAATCACCGGGTAAAAAATAATCTGATGCTTGTCTCTTCGCTTGTATCGCTCAAGAGCCGGGATTCACAGTGCCGCCAGGACCTGATGGATATTTCCCGGCAGATTGATGCCATCCGTATTGTTCATGAAAAACTCATCGGCCGGAGCGATGTCACAAGCATCTGCCTGCATGATTATGTTCAGGATCTGCTTGAATCGATTTTTTCTGTTTTTGTGATCCGGCAGGTTGATATTGAAAACAGCATAGACAGCGAACTGCTTGTCCCGACAAAAACGGCAGTTTCTCTGGGGCTGATAGTCAACGAAGCCGCAACCAATGCGGTAAAACACGGTTTCCGCGAAGGTGAGGCTGCCCGTTTTATGGTCGCACTTGAATCAATACCGGGCAGGCGGATGAGTACTCTGGTGCTTGAGAACAGCGGTTCGCCTTTTCCGGAAGATGCGGTTCTGACGGAAAAGGGGCATCTCGGACTTCAGCTTATACGGACCCTTGCCGAACAGCTGGACGGCACCATGCAGATCAGCAACTCACCGCATCCGCGTCTGACCCTCAGTCTGGATATTAAATCTTCCTGACGCTCTGCCGTCTGACCAGTTTTCCGCTGATTACCACCTTGGAAATGGATGCCCTGTTCTTTGAGATTATCCGTTCATTCAGGAGCCGTACCGCCGTCTGGCCTATCCTCGCCTTGCTGACGCTTATGGTGGTAAGCGGAGGATCCGCAATGGCCGCCAGGGGAAGATCGTCAAAGCCGATTATTGAGAGCTCTTCGGGGATTTTGACACCGAATTCCCTGAAGGCCCTTAGGCATCCGCAGGCAATTATATCGTTTACGCAGAAAAGGGCGGAGGGAAGCTCCGCTCCCTGTTTCAGGAGTCTGCTCATATCGTGATAGGCTCCGTGGAAGGTGGGGTCAACCGTAAAGCTGTGTTCCTCATGGTATTCCAGTCCGTAGTATGCCAGGCTGGATTTGAACTCCTCCTTGCGGAGAAGGAGGTTGGGTGTTTCCGGTGAGCCCTTGACAATGCCGATCTCTCTGTGTCCGTTCTCCACGAACTCCTTTACGACCGCATGGACCGAATCTTCGTTGTTCATATCGACAAAATCGAAGTCGAGGTATTTGTAAAGCGTGTCGATAAAAATCTGCGGCTTGTTGATTTCGCGGAAGGAGGCGACATCTTCCCGGGAAAGCTCGGTACCCAGAATAATGAGGCCGTCGGCTTCCACTCCATGGCAGAACTCAATAATCTTATCGAGGGATGTCGGTTTGAAGGTGGAGATCTGCAGCCTGTAGCCGGCGTCTTCACATCCCCTGCTTAATCCCTCTATGTAGTCGGTAATAAAGACGTCGTGGTCGCGGTTTACAATATGACCATGCCGGGCAATGTGAAGAAAGCAGACGGTTCCGGCTTCCTCCTGCTGACCGCTTTTTCCGGATCTGGGTCCCTGATAGCCCAGCTGCTCTGCAATTTTTAATATTTCCGCCCGTTTTTCTTCTCCCACGCCGGGCTTCTCATTGAGTGCAAGAGAGACTGCGGCGGAAGAGACGCCGGCAATTTCAGCTATGTCCTTTATACGGATATGTTCATTCATGGCTCTGTATCCGCTACTCTAACCGCAAAAGCTGCACCGTGCAAGCAGAACTTAACAAAGCTGAAAAACAACTAAAATTTACTAAAATATCTTGACAGGCTGATCTCTTATGCTAAGCTGTGACGACTGATATTTCATGAGCATTCTTTACATAGAACGATAAGGAAGCGGATTAATGAATAAGTCTTTTTGCGTATTCGGAAGCATCAATACCGATCTGGTTGCCCAGGTCCGGAACTTTCCCCGGCCGGGTGAGACCATTACCGGAAGTTCCTTTTCCACGTACTTCGGCGGGAAGGGGGCGAACCAGGCGGTCGCTCTGGCAAGGCTGGGAGCCGATATCCGGATTGCCGGCATGGTCGGGGAAGATATCTTCGGCGGCAGCTACCTGGAGAACTTCAGGGAGCAGGGGGTAGACGGCTCTCTTGTTGAGGAGATCTCCGGCTGCTCCACGGGTGTTGCGGTCATCGAAGTTGACGGCAGCGGAGAAAACCACATCGTCATAATACCCGGAGCCAACGGAAGGGTGGACGAAGCTTATCTTGACCGGGTGTTTGACCGGATGCTTGACTCGGATATCTTCCTTTTCCAGCTCGAGATACCCATGCCTGCGGTTATGGCAGCGCTGCGGCGTCTCAAAGAGCATGAAAAGACGGTGATAATCGATCCGGCGCCGGCTCCCGTCGAGGGACTTCCCGAAGAGCTCTTCCGGCTTGCGGATATAGTAACGCCCAATGAACACGAAGCCTCCCTTCTGACCGGGCTGCGCGTGAGCGGCCCCGAAGAAGCGGAGCGTGCCGCCCGGGTGCTGCTGGACAGGGGCGCTTCCGCCGTAATTATCAAGGCGGGAGACAAGGGTGCGTATGTACATGACGGGACGGAGTTCTTCCGGGTTGGTACTCACGATATTGAAGTGAAGGACACCACCGGTGCGGGGGACTCCTTCAATGCGGGTCTTGCCTTTGGTCTGGGGATGGGATATTCCCTCCGGAAAGCGGTTAAACTGGCAAATGCCGTGGGGGCTCTGGCCTGTTCGGCCATCGGCGCCCAGAGCGCCATGCCGGATTTCGAAACCGTAAAGGCCTTCCTCGCCTCCCATGGCGATTCTCTCTGAGAAGGGCTGAGAAATAAATATATAGACAAGCCGAATCTTCGGCTTGACATAAAAACGTTGAAAGAGGTACTGCCATGGGAAAGCAGCAATCTTCAGTCCAAACCTGGCAGTACCGAACACTCTTCTTGACATCCATCTCCTCAACCTGCAGAATCGGGGCAGACCATTCATAAAAGAGGCTCCAGATGGAACAGAAACCCGTAATAGTGTATACGAAGACCGACGAAGCGCCGGCCCTGGCCACGCGGTCTTTTCTTCCCCTCCTTGAGGCTTTCCTTGCGAGTGCCGGAATAGGCCTTGAGCTGAAGGATATTTCCCTGGCGGGAAGAATCCTTGCCGTTTTTCCCGACTTTCTTGATGAGCAGATGCGGGTTTCTGACGATCTGGCGGAGCTGAGCGCTCTTGTGCAGCAGCCGGAAGCGAATATCATCAAGCTGCCGAACATAAGCGCTTCAATACCCCAGCTGACTGCCGCCATAAA
>NPIE01000255.1_pt2 | contig 88314 bp, 87 predicted proteins | sample 8637661 | NCBI WGS metagenome assembly NPIE01 (sample SAMN07420842, study PRJNA396082) | bioreactor metagenome | isolation source: sample BA12 brine-fed electro-methanogenic bioreactor BA | place: Japan: Kochi | collected 2016-12-09
CACGCACTCACGCACTCACGCATCTTCGCGTTAATAATCAATCCGCAGCCGTGGCTTCCACGATCTGGCCGAAGCTGATGCCGGCGTCGTTGGCCGGGACGCGCTCGTGGAGAAGGACCTCGAAGCCGTCGGCCTCGAGCCGGTCGGCCGCCAGCTCGGTGAGCAGGCGGTTCTGGAACACCCCGCCGGTGAGGCCCACCCGGGTGACGCCGCAATCATGGCGCACGGCGCGGGCCTGGTCCAGGAGGGCGCCGGCCAGCGCGGCGTGGAAGCCGGCGGCGCGCACCTGCGCCGGGAGCCCGGCGTCCTGCAGCCAGGGCACCAGCGGCGCCCAGTCGCTGCGCCACAGGCCCGATTCATCCCGGATTAGCGGCACTGCCGGCGCCGTGTCCGCCAGGGCGCCGGTCGCGGCCGCCTCAAGCCACATGGGGCCCTGGCCCTCGAAACTCGCCTCGGTGATGCCCAGCACCCAGGCCGCGGCGGCGTCGAAGAGCCGTCCCGCGGCGCTGGAGAGCGGAGTGTTGAGTCCCCGCTCCCAGGCGGCCCGCAGCAGCGCCCGGTCACCCGGGGCGGCATCCCAGTCGCTGCCCGTCTCCCAGGCCAGCGCCAGGGCGCTGCGCCAGGGCTGGCGCCCGGCCTTGTCCCCGCCGGGGAGCCGGAACGGGCGCAGGGCGCCCACCCGCTCCCAGCCGCCGGGCCGGCCCAGCAGCGCCTCGCCGCCCCAGAGGGTGCCGTCGGCGCCGTAGCCGGTACCATCCCAGGCGAAGACCAGCAGCGCCTCGTCCAGGCCGCGCTCTCCCGCCAGGGCGGCGGCGTGGGCATGGTGGTGGAACACCGGGATGACCGGAAGTCCGCAGCCCCGCGCCCAGCGCGAGGCGCTGTAGTCGGGATGGGCATCGCAGGCCACCCGCTCGGCCCGCACCCCGTAGAGCGCCTGCAGGTCGGTGACGACCTGCTCGAACACCGCCTGGCTGCGCGGCGCGCCCAGCTCGCCGATGTGGGGCGAGACCACCGCCCGCCGCCCCCAGGCCAGGGCGATGGTGTTCTTCATCTGCCCCCCCACCGCCAGCACCGGCCGCGCCACCGGCCGGGACAGCTCCAGTTCCAGCGGCGCCCCGCCGCGGCCCGGGCGGATGGGCCGGGGGCGGCCGCGGATGACCCGGTAGACCGCGTCGTCCGCCGGCCGGCGGATGGGCCGGTCGTGGTGCAGATACCCCTCCGCCACCCGCCCCAGGCGCGACTCCACCGCCCCGGCGTCGGTGAGCACCGGCTCGCCGCTGAGGTTGGCGGAGGTGGCCACCAGCGGACCGCCGAAGGCCTCCAGCAACAGGTGGTGAAGGGGGCTGTAGGGCAGCATCAGCCCCACCTCGCCGAGCCCGGGGGCGATGCCCTCGGCCAGCGGCGCGGTGGGGCGCACCGGCGTCAGCACGATGGGGCGCATGGGGTCGGCCAGGGCGGCGGCGTGCGCCGGCTCCGGCGCGGCCACGGCGCGCACGCCGTCGAGCCCGTCGGCGCCCGCCTGGGGCACCAGCACCGCCAGCGGCTTGTGGGGGCGCGGCTTGTTGGCACGCAGCCGCGCCACCGCGGCGGCGCTCGCCGCGTCGCAGAGCAGGTGGTAGCCGCCGATGCCCTTGGCCGCCACCACCCGGCCCGCCCGCAGCGCCGCCACGCAGGCGGCCAGGGCCGGCTCGTTGCCCGTCACCGGCTCCACCCCGGGCGCGCGGAACTCCAGCCGCGGACCGCAGGCCGCGCAGGCCAGGGGCTGGGCATGGAAGCGCCGGTCGAGGGGATTCTCGTACTCGGCCCGGCACTCGGGACAGAGGGGGAAACCGGCCATGCTGGTATTGGGCCGGTCGTAGGGCAAGTGGTCGATGATGGTGTAGCGGGGGCCGCACTGGGTGCAGTTGATGAAGGGATAGCGGTGGCGGCGGGCGTGCGGGTCGCGCATCTCCGCCAGGCAGTCGTCGCAGGCGAAGTGATCCGGCGGCACGCTGGCCTGGTCGGGGGAGCCCTCGCCGCTGCCGAGGATACGGAACTCAGCCGCCCCCCCGGGCACACCCTCGACATCCGTCTCCAGCCGTGGCCGCGCCAGCGGCGGCGCCTGCGCCGTCACTCCCGCCACGAAGGCCGCCACCGACTCCGCCGGGCCCTCCACGTGGGCCTCCACCCGCCCGGCCACGTTGCGCACCCAGCCCCGCACCCCGGTGTCATGGGCGAGCCGGTAGAGAAACGGCCGGAACCCCACCCCCTGCACCCGCCCGGTGATGGTCAGCCGCCGCGCCACCACGGCGCCTTTCTCGTCACTCGTCACGGGTTTTTCATGAATAGACAGGATTTACAGGATATACGGGATTCAAAAAAACAGTTATCCGCAGATTACACAGATTACGCAAATAGTGAAAAGCCAACAGAATCGCGGTCCCCGTTTCGGTAGTCGCAGCACGGCATCTGGTTACATCCGCCGGTTGCGTGCAATAAAACCCAATACCGGATAGCGGGTTAATCCCGTCAATCCTGTAAATCCTGTCTATTTGTTGCTTTCTTAGGATACCGTCGCGGCCTCGGGATCGGGCCGGGCGCCGGCGGACCACCAGATGCGGCAGGCGCCCTCGTCGGAGACCATGCACGGGCCGACGGGATTGCGGGGGGTGCAGGCCTTGCCGTAGAGGCGGCAGTCGGTGGGGTAGAGCTTGCCCAGCACCACCCGGGCGCAGTCGCAGCCGGGGGGCATCTCGCCGGCGCGCTTGCGGCCCTCGTCGGCGTAGCCGGGGAACAGGACGCGGGCGTCGTGGGCGGCGTATTCGGGCCGCAGGTGGAAGCCGGAATCGGGGATGGTGCCGATGCCGCGCCAGGTGGCGTCGCCGACGCGCATGGTCTGCTCCAGGCACGATTTCGCCGCCGGGTTGCCGCCGGGGCGCACCAGCTCCGGGTAGCAGTTGTCGAGGAACGGCCGTTCCTCCTGGAGCTGGCGCAGCACCGAGTAGGTGGCCGCCAGCAGGCTGTCGGGGCTGAAACCGGCCACCGCGGCGGGGATGTGGTGGCGTTCGGTCACGAACTCCCACTCCTCCGGCCCCATCACCGTGGCCACGTGGCCCGGGGCGACGAGGGCGTCGAAGCCCGGCGCCTCGGAGTCCAGCAGCATGGCCACCGCCGGCCAGGTCAGGCGCCCGGAGAGCAGGATGGAGAGGTTGTCGGGAATGCCCTCGGCGACCATGCCCGCCACCGGCGCGGTGGTGGTCTCGAAACCGGCGGCGAAGAACACGACCGGGCGCTGCGGATCGGCCTCGGCGATGCGCACCGCCTCGGTGGGCGAGGCGATGGGGCGCACGTCGCCGCCGCGGGCGCGGGCCTGGTCCAGGGAACGGGCCTCGGACTTGGGCACATTGACCGGCACCCGCAGCATGTCGCCGAAGGCCACCAGGGTCACCTGCTCGCGCAGGGCGAGCTGGATGGCGGTGTAGACATCCTCCTCGGGGCAGACGCAGACCGGGCAGCCGGGGCCGGGGATCAGCTCCAGGTTGTCCGGCAGCGCGCCGCGCAGCCCGGCCATGGTGATGGAGCGCTCGTGGCCGCCGCAGACGTTCATGATGCGCACCCGCTCCGGGAGATCCAGGGCGCGGATGTGTTCGAGCCACTGCCTGGCGGTCTGCGGCATGGTGTCGTTCTCCCGGTTCAGGGGTGGGCGTGGTGGTGGGCGTGATCGTGATCATGCCCGTGGGCGTCGGGCGCCACGCTGGGGCGCAGGCTCTCGCCGCGGGTGGCGCGCTCGCGCTGGGCGGCCGCTTCCCCGCGCAGCCACCCCAGCCACTCCTCCATGCCGGGGCCCTTGCTGGCGGAGAGCTGCAGCACGGGGGCCTCGCAGGCCAGTGCGCGCAGGTGCCTTTCGGCCGCGGCGGGCTCGAAGTCGTCCAGGAACGGCAACAGGTCGGTCTTGGTGATGAGCATCAGGTCCGCGGCGCGGAACATCACCGGGTACTTGGCCGGCTTGTCGTCCCCCTCCACCACCGACAGCAGGATGACGTTGCGGTGGTGGCCGAGGTCGAAGCTGGCCGGGCAGACCAGGTTGCCCACGTTCTCGATGAAGACGATGTCCACCCCCTCCAGCGGCAGGTGGTGGAGCGCGTCGTGGACCATGTGGGCATCCAGGTGGCAGGCGCTGCCGGTGGCGATCTGGATGGCCGGGACACCGCGGGCGCGCACCCGCTCGGCGTCGTTCTCCGTCTCCAGGTCGCCCTCGATGACGGCGATGCCGAGCTCGCCCTTGAGGGCGTCGATGGTGGCCTCCAGCAGCCGGGTCTTGCCCGCGCCGGGAGAGGACATGAGGTTCAGCGCGAGGATACCGCGACGGTCGAAGTGCTCGCGGTTGTGGGCGGCCTGGTGGTCGTTCTCCGACAGCAGGCCCTGGAGGACGCTCACCGCGGTGCGGCCGTCCTCGGTGCGGGCCAGCTTGCCCTCGCCGATGATGAGGTGCCGGTTGCCGGGGGTGATGTTGCAGCCACAGGTGTCACACATGGGGGTAGCGTCTCCGGTGCAAGTTTCGCGACCTGCCGCTGGGGCGCGGTCACGGTCAGTCAAGAATAGACTACTCCGGCGCGGGGTCTTCGGGGATGTCCAGCTCCAGGCTCGCCAGCAGCAGCTCGTCGCCGCTGATAAGATCGGTGTGCCAGTCGCCGCAGGCGGCGCATACCAGCCGGTTCGGGACCGCCTCCGACTCCACGCCGCAGGTCCGGCAGCGCACCCGCACGGGGGACTCCTCCATCACCAGTTCGGCGCCCTCGGCCGGCGTGCCGGCGGCGGCGAGCGGGTAGGCCTGGCGCAGCAGGTGGGGTTCCACGCCCGAGAGCGGGCCGTAGCGGAGCAGGATGCGGCTCACCGAGCTGGCGTTGTGCTCAGCGGCCACCGCCTCCACCTGGCGCAGCAGGGCCTGGCACAGGGCAAGCTCGTGCATCGGGGCCTCAGCCCCCCGCGGGACCGGCGGCGGCGAGCATCTCGTCGTAGAGCTCCCAGGCCGAACGGGCCTCCTGCTCGGTCATCTTCTGGATGGCGTAGCCCACGTGGACCATGACGTAGTCGCCCACATCCACCGGCTCGCCCTGCATCAGAAAGAGGTTGACCTCCCGCTCCACGCCCTTGGCCGAGCAGCGGGCCACGAAACCGTTGACCTCATCCACCTGCATTGGAATTCCGAGACACATAGGCCTGCACTCACCTCGCTGCCGCACTGCTGTAGCCGGGGCTGTCATGGTACCGCCCCCGACACCGGCAAAGCCACAGGCGGAGGCCGGAACCACTCCCCCCATGGCGCCACCGGGCCGGGCGCCGGTTCCCGGGCGATGGATTGCATCGCGGGGCTTTCAATTCTAGCGGGGCAACGCGGGCGCACCTTGACGATAGTCAAAATCGGCGCAATCCCGGAAAAGTCGCGGCCGGTCCCTCACGCCCCTGCCGATTTGTACTACACTGCCGAAAAAGCCGGGCACTGCCAGCCGGCGCGATAACAACCGATGGGGCATGCCAGGCCTCTAAGGACCCAGGGACTTGAACACTACACTGGTGCTCGGGATCGGCAATACCCTCCTGACCGACGAGGGCGCCGGGATCCACGCGCTGTCCTATCTCCAGGAACACCATCCCGACCTGCCCGGTGTCGAGTACATGGACGGCGGCACCCTGAGCTTCACCCTGGCCATTCCCATCGAGGAGGCCGACAGCCTCATCGTCATCGACGCCGCCCGGATGGACAGCGCGCCGGGGACGGTGCACGTGTTCGAGGGCGAGGAGATGGACCGCTACCTGAACAGCGGCAAGCGCACGCCCCACGAGGTGAGCATCAGCGACCTGCTGGCCATGGCCCTCCTCCGCGGCCGCTTTCCCGCCAACCGGGCCCTGGTGGGCATCGAACCGGAGTCCCTGGACTGGGGGCAGGCGCCCTCGCCGGCCGTGGCGAAATCCATCCCCGAGGCGGCCGCCGCCGTGACCTCCCTCCTCGGCCGCTGGCGCGAGGACGCCGCCTAAATGGAAATTTCTTGATTATCGTCAAGGTTGACGATTCCGGGAGTCACGACAATGCTTCATAAGGACTGCTTAATATTTCCAGGCGTCATAAAACAATGACCGGACGCCCCATCGACATCCCCATCCGTGCCGAAAGCGGCGGCGAACCCGTCAGCCACGGCAACGCACTGCCCCTCCTGCACGAGGTCCGGCACGCCCTGGAACGGCTGCTCGCCGCCGGCGATGAGACCGTCATCGATCTGCGCTCCATTCCCATGGGACCGGGCGACGAGGCGCGCCTGGAGGCCGAACTCGGGACCGGAGAAATCAACGCCCGGCTGGAGACGGCCATCGGTCCCAGCGTCGTCATGGAGACGCGCTTCCCCGGGGTATGGCTCATCACCCACTACAACAGCGAGGACCAGATCCTGTCCCGCTTCATCGAGGTGACCGAGGTACCGGCCATACTCCGGAGCCAGTCCGAGGACATCCGGGAGGGGATCGACGCGCTTTCGGAACAATTGCAGCAGCAGGCAAACGAATAGGTATCCGCTTCCAGACGAGGGAGGGAAGACACCATGTCATACGACAAGACCCTGGGTGAAGCGCTCCGGCGCCAGGGTGTAAGCCGCCGCGGCTTCATGAAGTTCTGCGCCACCACGGCTTCACTCATGGCCCTGCCCCCCAGCATGGTACCGGCCATCGCCGCGGCCCTGGAGCAGGCCCGCCGACCGTCGGTCATCTGGCTCTCCTTCCAGGAGTGCACCGGCTGTACCGAGTCGCTGACCCGCTCCCACTCGCCCACCGTGGAAAGTCTGATCCTGGGCCAGATCTCCCTGGACTACCACCACACCCTCCAGGCCGCCGCCGGCAGCGCCGCGGAGCACGCCCGCGAAGAGGCCATGAAGGAGAACTACGGCAAGTACCTCCTCATCGTCGACGGCTCCATCCCGCTGGGCAACCCCGGCTACTCCACCATCGCCGGCATCAGCAACAAGGACATGCTGCTGGAGACGGCCAAGGGCGCCGCGGCCATCGTCGCGGTGGGCACCTGCGCGGCCTATGGCGGCATCCCGAAGGCCAACCCGAACCCCACCGGCGCGGTGGCGGTGAGCGACCTGATCAAGGACAAGCCCATCATCAACGTGCCCGGCTGCCCGCCCATCCCGGTGGTCATCACCGGCGTGCTGGCCCATTACCTGACCTTCGGCACCATCCCGGAACTGGACGCCGTGGGCCGCCCGAAGGTCTTCTACGGCGAGACCATCCACGACCGCTGCTACCGCCGGCCCTTCTATGACAAGGGCCTGTTCGCCGAGAGCTTCGACGACGAGGGCGCGCGCAAGGGCTGGTGCCTGTTCAAGCTCGGCTGCAAGGCGCCGGTCACCTACAACGCCTGCGCCACCACCAAGTGGAACGCCGGCACCAGCTTCCCCATCCAGTCCGGCCACGGCTGCATCGGCTGCTCCGAGCCGAACTTCTGGGATATGGGCGGCTTCTACAAGGCGCTCTCGGTGCCCAACGACCCGGTCACCCTGGTCGCCGGCGCCGCCGCCGCGGCGGGCGTGGCCGCCGGGGCCGCCATGGCCATGCGCAACCGCAAGGCCAAGGCCGACGCCAAGTCCAAGCACCAAACCGTCACCATCGACGACCTGGAGAAATAGCCATGAGTTCGACTGCCATGGACCTCCTCACGTGGGTGCGCGGCCCCGGCTTCATCATCGCCGTGGCCATCTTCCTGTTCGGGATCGCGCTGCGTCTCATCGAGATCTACTCCCTGGGACGCAAGCCGGACCTGGCCGTCGCCCGCACCGAGTCCAGGGGTTCGGGCGGCCGCACCATCCTCGGCCGCTCCCTGCCCCCGGAGGGGATGCTGAAACGCTCGCCGATCACCTATATCGGCGGCTACATCTTCCACATCGGGCTGTTCATCACCGTGCTGCTGTTCGAGCCCCACATCGAGCTCATCCGCAACCTCATCGGCCTCAGCTGGCCGGGGCTGCCCAGCCCGGTGGTGGACGCCGCGGCGATCATCAGCATCATCGCCCTCATCGTGGTGCTGGCCAACCGCATCACCGACCCGGTGAAGCGCTTCCTCTCCACCTTCGAGGACTACCTCACCTGGACGCTGACGCTGCTGCCGCTGCTGACCGGCTACCTGGCCTATCACCACCTGTTCCTCAACTACACCCTGCTGCTGGCGCTGCACATCCTCACCGTGGAGCTGCTGCTGGTGGCGCTGCCCTTCACCAAGCTGTTCCACACCTTCAGCCTCTTCGCCGCCCGCTGGTACAACGGCGACATCTCCGGCCGGAAGGGGGTGGCGTCATGAACAGAGAGCAGGGGCCCCGCGCAGCGGGGATGCGAACGGCCGTGAATGACGCCGGCCGCCGACCGGATCGCCCCCTCAACCCGCACTCCCCCAACGGAGGCGGCGTCATGAACAGCGGCGTCATGAACAGCGGCGTCATGAACAGCGGCGTCATGAACAATGGGAACCGTCTTACGGAGGTGGCGTCATGAGTGCTTCATTCGAACGCGGCATCAATGCCTTCCGCGAGGTGCTCGATGCCCCCATCGCCAGCTTCTTCTCGAGCTGCGTCCACTGCGGCCTGTGCGCCGAGGCGTGCCTGTTCTACACCGAGACCGGCGATCCGAAGTACACCCCGATCCACAAGCTCGAGCCCCTGCGCCGGACGTGGAAGCAGGAGTACACCCTGTTCGGCAGGCTGGGCAAGCTGGTGGGCCTGTCCAAGGCGGTGACCGACGAGGAGCTGGCCGAGTGGTCCGAACTGGTCTATGACAGCTGCACCCTGTGCGGACGCTGCTCCATGGTCTGCCCGGTGGGCAACGACATCGCCTACATGGTGCGCAAGATGCGCGAGGGCATGTCGGCCGCCGGCCACGCGCCCGAGGGCGTCATCGGCGCCACCAAGCGCACCGTGACCATCGGCAGCCCCATGGGCGTCAAGTGGCCGGCCGTGCAGGCCCAGATCAAGCACGTGCAGGCCGACACCGGGCTGGAGATTCCCGTGGACCAGGAGGGGGTGGAGTACATGCCGCTGCTCTCCTCCATGGAGATCATCAATTTCCCCGAGTACCTGGCCGCCCTGGCGCGCATCTTCAAGCAGGCGGGGGTCACCTGGACGCTCTCCTCCGACGCCTTCGAGGCCACCAACAGCGGCATCCAGATAGGCGCCTCGGACATCGCCCGGGAGATCGTCTCGCGCATCGTCAACGCCGCCGAGAAGCTCAAGGTGAAGACGGTGATCAGCCCCGAGTGCGGCCACGCCTTCTCCGCCATCCGCTGGGAGGGGCCCAACCTCATGGGCCGGCCCTTCACCTTCGAGGTCAAGCACATCCTGGAGGTGCTCGACGAACTGCGCCGGCAGGGCAAGTTGCGCACCCGGGGCCACAAGGACATCCCCCTGACCTTCCACGACCCGTGCCAGATCGTGCGCCGCGGCGGCGTGGTGGAGCAGCCGCGCAACCTGCTGAACATGGTGGCCACGGACTTCCGCGAGATGAACGACCACGGCGTGATGAACTGGTGCTGTGGCGGCGGCGGCGGCGTGTCGGCGAACGAACGCGCCGAGGAGCTCCGGCTGAAGGCCTTCAAGCGCAAGAAGAGCCAGCTGGAGGAGCTGGGCGTGACCACCATGGTCACCGCCTGCGCCAACTGCCGCATCGTCCTCGAGGAGGGGCTGGAGCACTACAACATGGACGTGGAGGTGCTGGGCCTCACCGAGCTGCTGGCCGACTACCTGGTGGAGGACGAAGAGTCCGACCCGGTCGCCAAGGCCGCAGCGGAATCCACCGGAGCCTGATGACCCTGGAGCCTGACAACAATGAGCGAAAGAATCGTCGTTGATCCCATCACCCGCATCGAGGGCCACCTGCGTATCGAGGCCCAGATGGAGGGTGACAGCATCCAGTCGGCCTACTCGTCCGGCACCATGGTCCGCGGCATCGAGATTATCCTTCGTGGCCGCGACCCGCGCGACGCGTGGGCCTTCGCCCAGCGCATCTGCGGCGTGTGCACGCTGGTGCACGGCATCGCCTCGGTGCGCTCCGTCGAGAACGCCCTGAACTACAGGATCCCGCCCAACGCCGAGCTCATCCGCAACCTGATGATCGCGGCCCAGTACGTGCACGACCACGTGATGCACTTCTATCACCTGCACGCGCTGGACTGGGTGGACGTGGTCTCGGCGCTCTCCGCCGACCCCAAGGCCACCTCCGAGCTGGCCCAGTCGCTGTCGAACTACTCCAAGTCCTCCCCGGGCTACTTCGCCGACGTGCAAAAGCGGCTCAAGGAGTTCGTCGAGAGCGGCCAGCTCGGCATCTTCGCCAACGGCTACTGGGGCCACCCGGCCTACAAGCTGCCGCCGGAGGCGAACCTGATGGCGGTGGCCCACTACCTGGACGCCCTCGCCTGGCAGCGCGACGCGGTGGTCCTGCACGCCATCCTCGGCGGCAAGAACCCCCACCCCATGTTCCTGGTGGGCGGCGCGCCGTCGGCCATCAGCGTCGATTCCGGCCAGCAGGGTGGCACCGCTCTGGACGTGGTGGGCCTGCAGAAGATCCAGAACGTCATCGACAGCATGCGTTCCTTCGTCGACCAGGTCTACGTGCCCGACACGCTGGCCATCGCCGGGTTCTACAAGGACTGGGGCTCGCGCGGCGAGGGGCTCGGCAACTTCCTCACCTACGGCGACTTCCCGGACCCGGTCAAGGGCATGGGCGATCCCTCCGGCTACATGATCCCGCCGGGCGCGATCCTCAACCGGGATCTCTCCACGGTGCACGAGGTGGACATGCACGCCGACGATCAGATCCAGGAGTTCGTATCCCACTCCTGGTACGACTACAAAGGCGGCAAGGAGCAGGGTCTGCACCCCTACCAGGGCGAGACCGCTTTCGACTATGACGGCCGCGGCGGTCCGCAGCCGCCCTTCGAGCAGCTCAACGTGGACGACGGCTACTCCTGGCTGAAGTCCCCGCGCTGGAAGGGCCACTCCATGGAGGTGGGCCCGCTGGCCCGCGTCCTGATGCTCTATGCCCGCGGCCACGAGCAGACCAGGGAGCTGGTGGGGATGACGCTGAACAAGCTGGACATCCCGGTGGAGGCCCTGTTCTCCACCCTCGGCCGCACCGCCGCCCGCACCCTGGAGACCAAGATCATCGTCGACGCCATGCAGGGCATGTACGACCAGCTGGTGGCGAACATCCGTTCGGGCGATCTCAAGACCTTCAACGAGGCGCTCTGGGATCCCTCCACCTGGCCGAAGAAGTGCCAGGGCGTCGGCTACATGGAGGCCCCGCGCGGCGGACTCGCCCACTGGATCGTCATCGAGAACGAGAAGATCGCCAACTACCAGGCGGTCGTGCCCAGCACCTGGAACGCCGGCCCGCGGGATCCCAAGGGGGTACCGGGCGCCTACGAGGCGGCGCTGCAGGACAACCACCAGCTGGTGGATCCCAAGCAGCCGGTGGAGATCCTGCGCACCATCCACAGCTTCGACCCCTGCATCGCCTGCGCGGTGCATGTCAGCGACGAGGGGGGCGAGGAGCTGGTGAAGGTGAAGGTGAGATAACCCCCCGGCCTGCGGCCCATGCCGCAGCCCGAGGAAAGGCCGCCCCCGGGCGGCCTTTCCTCGTTTCCGGCTATCCGGCCGCGCCCCGCATGGAGACCGCCATGTCCGAACCGACTCCGCTCCGGCTCCGCTCCACCCTGACCTGCCCCGAGTGCGGACACCAGGCGACGGAGACCATGCCCACCGACGCCTGCCAGTTCTTCTACGAGTGCCGCGGCTGTGGCGCCCTGCTGCGCCCGCAGCCCGGCGACTGCTGCGTGTTCTGTTCCTACGGGGATGTCCCCTGCCCGCCCATCCAGCAATCCCGCAGCGACTGCTGCGGCTGAACACTGGCGGGCTGCGCCGCGGGGGTCCATGCTGAAGACAGGCACGGCTCCACTCCGCCAAACCGATGTCGCCATGCGCATGACCCGATCCACACCCGCTACGCGGCTGCGCGGCGCAATCGCCGCGGCCGCGCGGCCGGCGGAAGACTACCGGCTGATCAGCGGACTGTTCCTGCGCCTGCTGGCCCTGGTCTACCTCGCCGCCTTCGCCTCGCTGGCGGGGCAGATCACCGGCCTGGCCGGCAGCCAGGGCATCCTGCCGTTCACCGACCAGCTGCGGGCGGCGGAGGCCCTGCACGGCGCATGGCGCTTCCTGCAGCTGCCCACCCTGTTCTGGATCGACGCCGGCGACGGCGCCCTGCGCGCCGCCGCGGTGGCCGGCTGCGGCTTCTCCCTGCTGCTGTTGCTGAACATCTTTCCGCGCCTGGCGCTGGCGGCCCTGTTCGCCCTCTACCTGTCCCTGTTCCACGCCGGCCAGGTATTCATGAATTTCCAGTGGGACTACCTGCTGCTGGAGGCGGGTTTCCTGGGCATCTTCCTGCCCGGGGGGTCGCGGGTGGTGATCTGGCTCTACCGCTGGCTGCTGTTCCGGCTGCGCTTCCTGTCCGGCATCTCCAAGCTGGTGAGCGGCGATCCCTCCTGGGCCGGCCTGACGGCCCTGAACCACTACTTCGAGACCCAGCCGCTGCCCCACGTGGGCAGCTGGTACGCCCACCAGCTGCCCGAGTGGCTGCTGCGGGCCGGCACCGGTGCGGCGCTGTTCACCGAGCTGGTGGTGCCCTTCATGATGTTCCTGCCGCGTCCCTGGCGGCTGTTCGCCGCCTGGGCGACCATCGCCATGCAGCTGCTCATCATCCTCACCAGCAACCACAACTTCTTCAACCTGCTCACCATCGTCCTGTGCCTGTTCCTGTTCGACGACCGGGCCCTGCGCCGGGTCGTGCCCGTCGCACTCGCGCGGCGCCTCGCCCTGCACCCCGCGCTCCCGCGCGGCGGCATCGGGAGCGTTCTACGGGCCGCCGGCCTCGGCGCAATGGCGCTGCTGCTGGTGACGGTGAGCGCCACCCTGGCGGGCGAGATGATCCTCCAGCGTCCGGCCCCCGCCCCGCTGGCGGCGCTGGCCGGCTGGCTGCAGCCCTGGCGCATCGCCAACCGCTACCACGTCTTCCCCAACATGCTCACCGAGCGGCTGGAGATCCGCATCGAGGGTTCCCGCGACGGGCGGAGCTGGCGTCCCTATGTTTTCCGCTACAAGCCCGGCGACCCGGCCCGGCGCCCGGCGGTGGTCATCCCCCGCCAGCCGCGGCTGGACTGGATGATCTGGTTCGTGCCCCTGGGACACCCGGTGAACTGGAACTGGTACGGACGCTTCCTGGAGCGGCTGCGGGAGAATAGCCCGGCGGTCACCGGACTGCTGGCGGAGAACCCCTTCCCCGGCGCGCCGCCGCGGTTCCTGCGGGCGAGCCTGTGGCGCTATCGCTTCACCGACGCGAGGACCCGCGCGGAGACGGGAGACTGGTGGACGCGGGAGTACCTGGGGCCGTTCCCGGCCCTGCCCGCCCCCGGCGGGATGTAAGGCCAGGGGGTAAGGGGTAAGGGGTAAGGGGTAAGGGGTAAGGGGTAAGGGGTAAGGGGTAAGGGATTGTAGGTGCAGATTCATCTGCACAGGAACAGCCAGGAACCGACGCCCTGCCCGGCCGGATGAATCCGGCCCTACGTACCAACGCACTCACGCATTCACGCATTCACGCATTCACGCATTCACGCATTCACGGAACACCGTACCCGCCTTCTCCATCAGCCGTCACCGTCAGACCGTCACCTTCGACGCCCGCGTCAGCTTGGCGAAGCGCACGCCCTTGAGGCCGCCGATCTCGATGGCGATGCGCTCGATCTCCGGCGGCTGGCCCTGGATGATGATGGTCTCCAGGCAGTTGTGATGGTCCATGTGCACGTGGGTGGTGCAGAGCACGTGCACCTGGTCGCTGTGCTGGATGTCGATCATGCGCTGGGTCAGCTCGCGCTGGTGGTGGTCGTAGATGATGGTCAGCACCCCCACCACCTCCTCCGCCCCCTGGGCCCACACATCCTCCACGATGCGCTCGCGGATGAAATCGCGCACGAACTCCGAGCGCGAGGCGTAGCCGCGGCCGATGACCCGCTCGTCGAGGGCGTCCAGCAGGGAGCGGGGCAGGGAGACCGTGAAGCGGATGATCTCCTCCTTCTCGACCGCCTTTTCCGCCGCGGTCCGGCGAGTGGTATCGTGCATGGTTTCCCTCCCCCTGGTGGCCGCCCCACTTTCCCCCGCACCCATCGCAGAGTCAACCGCGGCATCGGCCGATCCGGATCACTCCAACAAATTTCCTCATACGCTGGTATTACTCGCTGATTTTTTGTAATACTCATCTCGCTGGCTGCAAGGAGAAAGGAATGTCCACCAAGCCCCGCGGATGCCGTCACCGCACCCTGCCTGTCCTGCTGATCCTCAGCGCCCTGGCGCCGCTGCCGGCGGCCGCCCATTTCCAGACCCTGATCCCGTCCACGGACATGGTCAGTCCGGAAACCGGGACGGAAATCGGCATCGACCTGCGCTTCACCCATCCCATGGCCAACGGCCCGGTGATGGAGATGGGGGTGCCGACCCGCTTCGGCGTCCTGGCCGGCGGCGAACACCGGGATCTGAAGGCGAGCCTCCAGCCGGTCACCGTGGAGGGCCGGACCACCTACCAGACCCGCTACCGGTTCAAGGCGCCCGCCGACCATGTCTTCTACATCGAGCCGGCTCCCTACTGGGAGCCCGCCGAGGGCAAGATGATTGTCCATTACACCAAGGTGGTGGTGGACGCCTTCGAAGCCGAAGAGGGGTGGGACGCGCTGGTGGGCTTCCCGGTGGAGATCGAGCCCCTGGTGCGCCCCTACGGCCTGTGGACCGGCAACAGCTTCCGCGGCATCGTCCGCCGCGACGGCGAGCCGGTGCCCTTCGCGGAAGTGGAGGTGGAGTACCTCAACAGCGACGGCGCGGTCGCCGTGCCCGCCGGCCCCTTCGCCACCCAGGTCATCAAGGCCGATGGCAACGGCGTATTCAGCTACACCATGCCGCGGGCCGGCTGGTGGGGCTTCGCCGCGCTGGTGGAGGGCGCCACGCCCATGACCGCGCCCACCGGCGAATCCGTCCCGGTGGAACTGGGCGGGCTCATCTGGGTCCGCACCGTGGATATGGAGTGATCCCATGCACCTCGTCGACGGCGCCCTCACCACCCCGGTCATCGTCACCGCCACCGTGCTGGCCGCCGGCGGCGTGGCGCTGGGCCTGAAGCGGCTGGAGCCCGAGCGGCTGCCCCAGGCCGCCCTGCTCAGCGCGGCCTTCTTCGTGGCCTCCCTCATCCACGTCCCGGTCGGGCCGGCCAGCGTCCACCTGGTGCTCTCGGGCCTGATGGGGGTGCTGCTGGGCTGGACGGCGTTTCCCGTCATCCTGGTGGCGCTGCTGCTGCAGGCGGTCTTCTTCGGCTACGGCGGCATCACCGTGCTCGGCGTCAACACCCTCAACATGGCCCTGCCCGCGGTGCTCTGCGGCTTCCTCTTCCGGCCCCTGCTGGCGCGGGCCGGCGCCCGCCCCGCCGCGCTGCTGGGGGCGCTGGCCGGGGCCCTCGCCATCGCCCTCGACGCGGCCCTCACCGGCCTGTCCCTCTCCCTCAGTGGACGCGAATACGTGGTGGCCGCCCAGCTCATCATGACCGCCCACATCCCGGTGATGGTGGTGGAGGCGCTGCTCACGGCCGCCGCCGTCGGGCTGGTCCACCGGGTCAGGCCGGAGCTGCTGACCGCGCCGCGCCTCAACGCCGGGGAACTGGGCGCATGAGGCCGGGAGCGGCGCTGCTGCGCGGCGTGCTGGCGCTGCTTCTCGCCGCCCTCCCCCTGCAGGCGGCGCTGGCCCACAAGATCAAGGTCTTCGCCACCGCCGAGGGCCGCACCATCGAGGGCTATGTCTATTTCCCGGGCGGCGGCCGCGGCCGGAACCTGCAGGTCCTGTTCCTCGGCCCCGACGGGGCCCGCCTCGGCGAGACGGCCACGGACGCCGACGGACGCTTCCGCTACGAGGCCGCCAGCGCCGTGGATCACCGGGTGGTGGTGGACAGCGGCGACGGCCACCGGGGTGAATACGTGGTCAGCGCCGCGGAGCTGGGCGGCGCTCCGCCCGCCGGCGCCGGGGCCGCCCCCGCCACGGCCGCTGCCAGGAACGCCCCGGAGGCCCCGGCCGGCACCGCCGACGCGGCCCTGGAGCAGCTCGTGGACCGCGCCGTGGCGCGCCATGTCCGCCCGCTGCGCGAGCAGCTCGAGGCCTACGAGGAGAAGGTCCGCCTCCACGACGTGCTCGGCGGCCTGGGCTGGATCCTCGGCCTGTTCGGGCTCGCCGCATGGCTCCACGCCCGCCGCTGATTGAATTCGGGGACAGTTTACTTATTACCCGGCAACGCTGGGCGCCATTTGGACGGGTTCATGCGGGAAATAAGTAAACTGTCCCCTAACTGACCGCCATGCCGCAGTAAGCGGCCTGATCTCCAGCAGCCCGGAGGCACATGACCACCGGCACACAGGACACGCGCAACGCCTCCTGGCGCCTCGACCACAGCGCGGCCGGCGACAGCTTCGTGCACCGGCGCGATCCGCGCCTGCGCATCCTGCTCGGCGTGGGCTTCGCCCTGGTGGTGGTCTCCCTCCACCGCCTGCCGCTGCTCCTGCTCGGCCTGGGGCTGGCCCTGGTGCTGGCGCTGGCGGCGCGGCTGCCCCCCGCCACGACGCTGAAGCGCATCCTGGCCATGGATGCGCTGATGGTCCTGGTGCTGCTCCTGCTGCCCTTCACCCTCCCCGGGGAGACGCTGTTCACCCTCGGCGGCCTGGAGGCGAGCCGCGAGGGGCTGCTGCGGGCGGTGACGATCGCTCTCAAGGCCAATGCCGTGGTCATCGCGCTGCTGGCCCTGGTGGGCACCCTGGAGGCGCCGGCGCTGGGCCATGCCCTGGACCACCTGCGCGTCCCCCAGCGGCTCATCCAGCTGCTGCTGTTCACCGTGCGCTACCTGGAGGTGCTCCACCGGGAGTACCTGCGCCTGCGGCTGGCCATGCAGGCCCGCGCCTTCCGGCTGCGCAGCGACCTGCACACCTGGCGCAGCGTGGGCTACCTGTTCGGCATGCTGCTGGTGCGCAGCCTGGACCGTTCCGACCGGGTGCTGGCGGCGATGAAGTGCCGGGGCTTCGACGGCCGCTTCCACCGGCTCCACCATCCCCGCGCGGGCGCCGCGGACTGGATTGCCGGGGCTCTCGGCACCCTGCTGCTGGCCCTGCTGCTGACCCTGGAGCACAGCCTGTGAGCGAACCACTGTTCCAGCTGGAAGGAATCCACCTGCAGCGCGGCGGGCGGCCGGTGCTGGAGGGCATAGACCTGACCTTGGCGGCCGGGGAGCGGCTGGCACTGACCGGCCCCAACGGCGCCGGCAAGACCACCCTGCTGCAGCTCATGGTGGGGCTGCTGAAACCGGCGGCGGGCACGCTCCGCGCCTTCGGCCGGGAACGGCGCACCGAGGCCGACTTCCGCGAGGTGCGCACCCGGGCCGGGCTGCTGTTCCAGGACCCGGACGACCAGCTGTTCTGTCCCACCGTGGCCGAGGACGTGGCCTTCGGCCCCCTCAACCTCGGCCGCAGCCATGCCGAGGCCCATGCCATCGTCGAACGCACCTTGGCGGCACTCGATCTCGCCCGCCTCGCCGATCGGGTCACCTACCACCTCTCCGGGGGCGAGAAACGGCTGGTCTCCCTCGCCGCGGTGCTGGCCATGGAGCCCGAGGCCCTGCTGCTGGACGAACCCACCAACGGCCTTGACGAGGTGGCCCAGGGACGGCTGCTGGAGGTCCTCGAGGGCCTGCCCCAGGCACTGCTGGTCTGCTCCCACGACCACGCCTTCCTCGACGCGCTATGCACCCGCCGCTGCCGCCTGGCGCGGGGCCTGCTTGAACATCCGAATGGACAGGATTGACAGGATTTTTCAGGATTCACAGGATTTTCGTTCGTGGTTTACGGCTGCCTGCCGACGCTTTCGCCCCACGACCGGTCCGCGCTCACTCCGGCCACACAAGCCCCACAACAACAATCTGCGCAATCTGCGTAATCTGCGGATAAACCGTCCTTTGCCTTTATCCTGTAAATCCTGTAAATCCTGTCTATTTCAATAACAACCAACCGGGGCTGTCCGACCGGCGGAGGAGCATGTCATGGCCGAACCCATCCTGATCGGCGGTGCCGACCGGCACATTCACCTGCTGCCGCGCATGGCGAACCGCCACGGCCTCATCACCGGGGCCACCGGCACCGGCAAGACCGTCACCCTGCAGGTGCTGGCGGAGCAGTTCAGCCGCCTCGGCGTGCCGGTGTTCCTGGCCGACGTGAAGGGCGATCTCGCCGGCATCAGCCAGCCCGGCCGGCCCCACCCGAAGGTGGATGAGCGGGTGCAGCGCCTCGGGCTCAACGACTTCACCTTCGAGGGGGTCCCGGTCACCTTCTGGGATGTCCACGGCGAACAGGGCCATCCCGCGCGCACCACCATCTCCGAGATGGGCCCGCTGCTGCTTGCGCGGCTGCTGAACGTCAACGACACCCAGCGCGGCGTGCTCGACCTGGTGTTCCGGGTGGCCGACGACAACGGCTGGCTGCTGCTGGACCTGAAGGATCTCCGCGCCATGCTGCAGTTCGTGGCCGACAATGCCGCGGAGTTCCGCACGCTCTACGGCAACGTCTCCGCCGCCAGCGTGGGCGCCATCCAGCGCCGCCTCATCGGCCTGGAGGACCAGGGCGGCGATCGCCTGTTCGGCGAGCCCGCGCTGAACCTCGACGACCTGATGCAGACCGACGACCGGGGCCGCGGGCTGGTCAACATCCTCGCCGCCGAGAAGCTGATGAGCACCCCCCAGCTCTACGGCAGCTTCCTGCTCTGGCTCATGGCCGAGCTGTTCGAGCGCCTGCCCGAGGTGGGCGACCCGGAGCAGCCCCGGCTGGTGCTGTTCTTCGACGAGGCCCACCTGCTGTTCGACGACGCCCCCGAGGTGCTGCTGGACAAGATCGAGCAGGTGGTGCGCCTCATCCGCTCCAAGGGCGTGGGCGTCTACTTCGTCACCCAGAATCCCCTGGACGTGCCGGACGCCGTCCTCGGCCAGCTCGGCAACCGGGTGCAGCACGCCCTGCGCGCCTACACCCCCCGCGACCAGAAGGCGGTCAAGGCCGCCGCCCAGACCTTCCGCAGCAACCCCGCGCTCGATACCGAGCGGGTCATCACCGAGCTCGGCGTGGGCGAGGCGCTGGTCTCCACCCTGGACGAGAAGGGCCGCCCCGGCATCGTGGAGCGGGTGCTCGTGGCCCCGCCCCACAGCCGGATCGGGCCCATCGACCCGGCGCAGCGTCGCGCCCTCATGAACGACTCCCTGGTCCGCGGCGTCTACGACACCCCGGTGGACCGCGAGTCGGCCTACGAGATCCTCAAGGCCCGGGCCGAGGAGACCGCCGTGGCCGCCGGGCGCCGGCAGGCCGGGGCCGAACCGGGCCGCGCCCGCGAAAAGGCGGCGCAGGCCCCCGCCCGCGGGCGCAGCCGCCAGAGCGTCACCGAGGCCTTCATCAAGTCCGCCGCCCGCAGCATCGGCAGCTCCCTGGGCCGCCAGCTCCTGCGCGGCGTCCTCGGCTCGCTGCTGGGCGGAAAACGATAGGGTCAGTTTTTCAATAGACAGGATTGACAGGATAAGGACCTGTTTAACCGCAGATTACGCTGATTACGCTGATTGTTGAAAACCAGAATCGTCTTGGTATCGGGCAGTTGGTTGTACGGTGCGTAATCTGCGTAATCTGCGGATAACAGGTTTTTCTATTCATCCTGTCAATCCTGTAAATCCTGTCTATTTTTGAAAAATGACCCATCTCGCGCTGCTTGCCCTGGCCTAGCTGTTCTATTTTATCGTCCACACGCTGCTGGCCTCGCTGGGGGCGAAGCGGTGGGTGGCGGCGCGCCGGCCGGGCTGGATGCCGGCCTACCGGCTGCTGTTCAACCTGCAGGCGGCGATCCTGCTGCTGCCGCCGCTGTGGCTCACCTACAGCTACGAGGGGGCGATGCTGTGGGCGTGGCGGGGGGCGTGGTTCTGGGTGGCCAACGGCCTGGCGGCGCTGGCGGCGGCGGGCTTCCTCTGGTCGCTGCGCTGGTACGACGGGCAGGAGTTCCTGGGGCTGCGCCAGTGGCGGGCGCGGGAGACGTCGGTGGAGGACCAGGAGCGGCTGCATCTCTCGCCCCTGCACCGCTGGGTCCGCCACCCCTGGTATTTTCTCGGGCTGATCATCCTCTGGACCCGGGACATGAACGCCGCCTGGCTTCTGACCGCGGCGTTCGCCAGCGCCTATCTCTGGATCGGCTCCCGGTTCGAGGAGCGCAAGCTCCTCGTCTACCACGGCGAGGCCTACCGCCGCTACCGGGAACGGGTGCCGGGACTCATCCCCCTGCCCTGGCGTCACCTGGACGCCGGGGAGGCGGCGCAGCTGGCGCGCGCGGCGGCCCGGCGGAACGACACGGGGCAGGAAAATACGGATTGAGGTCAAAGCCCGAGGGGCGGGCTGCGGCGCATCCGGGTGTGGATGAGAAGATAGCCGGAGTGCTCCGCCGCCCAGTCGCGAACCGCGGCGATGGCCGCTTCGGAGGACTCCGCCTCGCCGCACTCCGCCACGCCGGTCATGTTGTCGCGGCTGATCTCCCAGCGCCACACCTGCTTGTCGCGGTAGTGGTGCCAGATGAGGGGCCAGAGAGGCTTGTCGAGTACGCTGCGGGTGAGCTTGTCACCGGGTGCCAGAACGATACTCGCATGACCGGGGTGCATGTTTTACAGACCTCGTCAGCCGGTAGACCCTTACGTTGGTGATGGCCACCATGGATTTCAGCAACTGGTGTACTGCTTCACTAGGTTACAGGAGTCGGAATACCAGCGCAGGAAAAAGTGCCCATGCCCGGCAGGCGCATCATATCGAATAGCCGGGAAACAGCCGCTGTCAGTCCTACCAGGCTCTCCGGGGTCACGGGACACGGATACCACGCTCCCGCGGAACGGCATGCGCCGGCGCCCCTCAGGGCACCCTTCCTGCGTTGTCGAGCCGTGCCGAAACCGCCGGGTCCAGGTTGCTCGCCGCGGTGAAGTCCGTGGCCTCGAAAACGGCGTTGGGGAACCGGCTGCCCTCCAGGTCCGCACCCTTGAAGCGGGTGAATCCGAGGTAGGCGCCGGAGAAGTTCGCATCCCGGATCACCGCGTCGCTGAGATCGGCCTCGTCCAGCATCGCCCCGGTCAGATCGGCATTGCGGACATCGACGCCGATCAGCCGCGCCCCGATCATCACCGTGCGCAGGAGGTAGACGTCGCGGAAGACGCTGCCGGAGAGATCCGTCGCCTCCAGGTTGCTGTCCTTCATGTGCGCCCCCTCGAAGCGGGCATTGCGGACCCTGGCCGCGTTCATCTTCACGCCGAACATGAAGGTCCTGCTGAACCGCGCCTCGTCCAGGACGGCGTGATCGAGGGTGGTGTGAAACAGGTTCGCCCCGCTCAGGTCGGCGCCGTTGAGCCGGCAGCCGCCGAGGTTGGTCCAGCGCAGATCGCTCTTGCGCAGGCTCGCCCCGTCCAGGTTGCAGCCCGGCATCACGGCATTCTGGAAATTGACGCCATCGAGAACCGCGCCCCTCAGGTCGGTCGCGGACAGATTGCGTCCGGCGAAGGAGCAGTGGGTCAGGTCGGTCCGGGGTGCGGGCGCGTCACAGTCTCCCCGGGGAAGGGCAGTGGCGGTGGCGACGACGGGCAGCAGGAGCAGCAGTGCGGCGAGCGCGGGTGAGCGACGGGACAATGGCCTTCTCCGGTGGCGGATTCACTGGCGGGCAAGGTTGTGCCAGGCGTCCGCCCGGGTCATTGACGATCGTCAATCGCCGTTGCCGCAGCCCGCGCGGGCTTCATTCCCCCAGGATCGCCTCGATGCGGGGCTTCTGCTCCGCGAAGGTGCCGTAGAGGCACGACTCGCCGATCACGGTCACCGGCGCCACCCGCACCCCGCAACGGGCCTTCGCCTCGTCGGCGATGCCGGGGCGGGAGAGGTCCTTCTCCGCATAGGGCCGGCCGCGTTCGTCGAGCCACCGCTTGAGGGCGGCGCAGTCGGGACAGCCGGGACTGGTGTAGATCAGGATTTCACTGGCCATGGCGTCTCCCCCGGCCGCCGCTCCCGTCCGGGGAACGGCGGCGTGACCAGGCTATTGCGCCTCGGCGCCGTAGCCCTCCTCCTTGATGGCCGCCACCATGGACGCCACGTCCGCGGTGCCGGTGACCACCGCCCGCCCCTCCTCCAGGCTCACCTCGGCCGCCTCCACGCCGGGCACCTGCTGCAGGGCCTTCTTCACCGCGCCCACGCAGTGCATGCAGGTCATGCCGGTCACCTTCAGTTTCGTTTCCATCGCTATTGCCTCCAGTGGCTGATTGTTCGCACAAGGCGATTTCAATGGGCGGCCTGGCCCGCGCCGAGGTCCGCCGTTTCATGCTTCTCCGCCGCGTCATCCGGCGCACCACCGAGCCGGGTGGCGCGCAGGCGTCGCAGGCGCAGACTGTTGGTCACCACGAACACGCTCGAGAGCCCCATGGCCAGGCCCGCGACCATGGGATTCAGGTGCAGTCCGAAGGCCGGGTAGAAGATCCCCGTGGCGACCGGAATCAGCAGGATGTTGTAGATGAAGGCCCAGAACAGGTTGCCGCGGATGGTGGCGAGGGTGCGCCGGGCCACGTGCAGCGCGGTGACCACCCCGCTCAGGTCGCCGCGGGTCAGGGTCACGTCCGCCGCCTCGATGGCGATGTCGGTGCCGGACCCTACGGCGATGCCCACCTCCGCCTGGGCCAGCGCCGGGGCGTCGTTGATGCCGTCGCCCACGAAGGCGACCCGGCGGCCCGCGGCCTGCAGCTTCCGCACGGCCTCGGCCTTGCCGTCAGGCAGGATCTCGGCCTGGACCTCGTCGATCCCGGCCTCGCGGGCGATGGCCGCGGCGGTGCGGCGGGTGTCCCCGGTGATCATGACCACCCGCAGTCCCTGGCCCTTGAGCGCGGCCACCACCGCCGCCGACTCGGCCTTGAGGGGATCGGCCACCGCCAGCACCGCCAGCGCCGCCCCGTCCACGGCGAGGAAGACGGGCGTCCTGCCGTCGCCGGCGAAGGCCTCGGCCCGCCCGGCGAGCGCGCCCGGGTCAATACCTTCGCGCGCCATGAAGCGTGCGGCGCCGAGCAGGACCTCCCGCCCCTCCAGCCGGGCCTTCACGCCGTAGCCGGGGATGGCCTGGAAGGCCTCCACCGCCGCCGGCGCGAGTCCCCGCTCCCGGGCCGCCTCGACGATGGCCGCCGCCAGCGGGTGCTCGCTCCCCGCCTCCACCGCCGCGGCCAGGCGCAGCGCCGCGTCGGCGTCGCCATCCACCGCCTCCAGGTCGGTGAGGCGCGGCCGCCCCTCGGTGAGGGTGCCGGTCTTGTCGAACACCACCGTGTCCACGTGGGAGAGGATCTCCAGCGCCTCGCCCTTGCGGTAGAGCACGCCCAGCTCGGCGGCCCGGCCGCTGCCCACCATGATGGCCGCGGGGGTGGCGAGCCCCATGGCGCAGGGGCAGGCCACCACCAGCACCGCCACGGCGCTCACCAGCGCCAGGGTGATGGCCGGATCCGGCCCGAGGGCGAGCCAGGCCAGGAACGTGACCGTGGCGATGGCGATGACCACGGGCGTGAACACCCGCACCACCCGGTCGGCCAGCCCCTGGATGGGCAGCTTGGAGCCCTGGGCCCGCTCCACCAGGCGGATGATCCGGGCCAGCACCGTCTCCCTGCCCACCTGGGTGGCCTCCACCCGCAGCAGGCCGTGCTGGTTCACCGTGCCGCCCACCACCTTGTCGCCCGGGCGCTTGGCCACCGGCACCGGCTCGCCGGTGAGCATCGACTCGTCCACGTAGCTCTCGCCCTCGCGCACTTCGCCGTCCACCGGCACCCGCTCGCCGGGACGCACGACCACCGTGTCGCCCGCGCGGACCCGCGCCACCGGCACCTCCTCCTCGGCGCCGTCGCGGACCACCCGGGCGGTCTTGGCCTGCAGTCCCAGCAGCTTCCTGATGGCGGCCGAGGTGCGGCCCTTGGCCAGCTCCTCCAGGTACTTGCCCATCAGGATGACGGTGAGCACCACCGCCGCGGACTCGAAGTAGATGTTGCGGGCCTCGGGCGGAAACAGGCCGGGCAGGAGCAGCACCGCCATGCTGTAGAGCCACGCGGCGCCGGTGCCGGTCATCACCAGGCTGTTCATGTCCGGCGACAGGTGGCGGTAGGCGATCCAGCCCGGCCGGAAGAAGCGCCGCCCCGGGCCGAGGATCACCGCCGTGGTCAGGACCGCCTGGGTCCAGTCCCACACGCCCTGGGGCGCGAGCCCGGTCAGGGCGTGGTGGAAGGCCGGCACGAAGTGGGTGCCCATGGCGAGGATGAACACCGGCAGCGACAGGGCCACCGCCACCCACAGGTCGCGCCACATGGCCCGCCGGCTCGCCTCGCGCGCGGCCGCCTCGCGATCCTCGGCCGCCTCGTCCCCATCCAGGGGGCGGGGCTCGTAGCCGGTCTCCTCGATGGTGCGGGCGATGTCGTCCGGGCCGATCATCGCCGGTATGAAGCGCACCGTGGCCCGCTCGGTAGCCAGGTTCACGCCGGCCTCCACGACCCCGGGCAGCCTGTTCAGGGCCCGTTCCACCCGCGCCGAGCAGTTGGCGCAGGTCATGCCGCCGACACCGATCTCCAGCTCGTCGGTCACCGGCGTGTAGCCCACCTCGCGCACCGCCGCGACGATGGCGTCCACCTTCAGGACCGACTCGTCGAAGCGCACGCTGGCCCGCTCGGTGGCCAGGTTCACGCCGGCCTCGGCCACCCCCTCCAGCTTGCCCAGAGCCCGCTCCACCCGCGCCGAGCAGGAAGCGCAGGTCATGCCGTCCACACCGATTTCAATCTGCTTCATGGGCTGGCCCTCCGGGACGCCTTCACACCGGGCTCGCCGTCGTTGAGTGCGGCCAGGATGGGACACTCGGCGGTGGTGCCGGCATGTCCCGGACAGGTGACCTCCAGCGCCTGCAGCGCCGATCGCATCCGCTCCAGGTCGTGGATGCGGTTCTCGATGTCGTCGATCTTCGCCTGGGTGAGGCGCTTGACCTCCGCGGCGCTCTCCGCCGGCCGCTCGCTCAGGGCCAGCAGCTCCGCGATCTCGTCCAGGGAGAAGCCGAGCGCCTGGGCGCGGCGGATGAAGCGCAGCCGGCGCAGTGCGTCCGGCGCGAAGAGACGGTAGCCGGCGGCCGTGCGGCTCTCGGGCTCGATGAGGCCGCGGCGCTCGTAGTAGCGCAGCGTCTCCACGCCCAGCCCGGTCTGTTTCGCCAGCCTGCCGATGGTGAGGTTGTCCATGTCGGTTCCCCGGGCCCGCGGCAGGTCGGCTGCCGACGGGCGGATGGATTCGTGAGGTACGGCAAAAGCATAAACCCTGTAGTCGACTACAGAGTCAAGCCCCCCGTCGGCACGGGCTCGTTTAGGAAAAACTTAGGGAATTGATAGGTGCATGCAAGGGACGCCGGGGCGAACGGTGCCTAGGCTGGAAGCGTGTGGGGACGGATATCCCTTTCGGTCCGGCCCCGGAACACTTGACCCGACGGCAACCACGAGAATGAGGTGACCAGCATGAAGACTTTCATCATTCGCCGCCGCAATGCCTGGAAGACCCCACAGGAGCTCGAGAATACCGCGGGCCTCGCCACCCGGGTCGGCAACGAGGAGATGCCGGACGAGGTGCGCTGGATCCGCACCTACGTGCTGGAAGAGGCCGACGGCACGCTGGGAGCGCTCTGCATCTACCAGGCCGTGAACGAGGAGGCCCTCCGGGAGCATGCCCGCCGTGCGGAAATGCCGGCCGACGAGATCACGCCGGTGGCCAGCACGGTGGTGATCCGCGAGGACTCCGGGCGGGAGATCAGGGCGGCCTGAGTGCGAAGGGGGGGCGGGAGACCGCCCCCCCCTGGACACTGCCCGTTCGGCCGGCGCCGCGATGGACGGCGGTCAGCCCCCGGCGTCACGCCGCCGCGGGCGTGCGGGCGATGGCGGTCTCCAGCAGCCCGATGAAGTCCTGCTCGTCGCGCACCTGCGCCAGCTCCTCGGAGGTGACGGTGTAGCCGTACTCGGCGGCGATGGCCTCGTAGCGGGGCACCCGGGAGCGGAACAGGCGCGGGAAGACCCAGCGGATGAAGTCGTCGGGCTCGATCCGGGCCACCGAATCCAGCTCCCGCTCCGCCAGGTAGACGCCGATGGCCTCCTCGATGAAGGCGGGCCGGAAGTAGAGGGGCTTGGGATCGGCCTCGGCGCGGCGGAACAGCTCCGCCTCGTCGCGGGGGGTGACGCGGATGTAGAGGAACAGGGTGTGCTCGGCCAGCAGATCCAGGATGCCCGGCTCGTCCAGCTCGCACAGGCTGCCGCCCACGTCGTTGACGAAGTGGGGGTAGCCGTAGATGTCGTGGGCCTTGCGGATGAACTCGGGCACGTCGCGCATGGCGTCCACCTCCGCCTGGCGGTAGAGGGCCTGACGGCGGGCGAACTCCGCCAGCGGCAGGCCGCCGCGCGCCGGGTCGCCCGGCTTGCCCACGAAGCTGAGCACGGAGCCGAGGTTGTCCACGGTGATGTTGTTGCGGATGTAGATGTAGTCGTTGCGAAGCAGGTCGCGCAGGAACGGCACCTGCATGGCCTGCTGCTTGATGACGTCCAGGATCGGCTCGTCCAGGTAGCGGGTGCCGATGCGGTAGTCGCCCGAATAGTGGAACCAGTCGTGGCGCCGCAGCAGGGACGAGAGGCGGGTCTTGCCCACCCCGGACATGCCCAGCAGGGTCACGCTGCGGTTGCGCCAGGCGCGGAACTCTTCGACGGTCAGCTTCACACACTCTCCCCCGGGGATTCGGATGGTCCGATTATAGGGAATCAGGCACCCGCGCGCGCCTGCCGCCGCTGGGCCGGCAGGCAGAGCAGCAGGTAGACCGTCACGGCGAGCAGCCCGCACAGGCCCATCGCCACCTGCATGGGCGCGGCGGTGCCGTCGTGCACCAGGCTGACCACGGTGCCGATGAGCGCCCCCAGGCCGAAGCGCAGGGTTCCCGCGAAGGCCGAGGCGGTCCCCGCAAGCTGCGGGAAATAGGCCATGAACCCGGCCAGCGAGTTGCCCAGCACCAGGCCGTTGGTGCCGATGAACAGCATCGAGGCGCCGGCCACCACCCACAGGGGCGGCTCCCCGCCCAGCGCCAGCCCGAGCAGCAGCAGCGCGGCCGTCGCCTGCACACCGAGACCGATCCGCAGCAGCCGCTCGGCCCCGAGGCGGCGCACGATGCGGGTGTTGACGAAGCCCGCCAGGACGGCCGCCAGGATGTGCAGGGAGAAGAGGAAACCGTAGTAGCGCGCCGGGACGTGGTAGAGCTCCATGTAGACGTAGGGCGAGGAGACGATGAAGGTCATCATGCCCGCGAAGGCCAGCCCCCCGGTCAGCATGTAGCCCAGCCCCGCGGCGTGGGTCAGCAGGCGCAGGTAGTTGCGGCTGATCTGCCCCAGGTCGAAGCGCTGGCGCCGGGCGGCGGCCAGCGTCTCCGGGACCCGTGCCTGGAACAGGACGGCGGCCGCGGTGGTGATGGCCGCCAGGGCCACGAACACCCAGCGCCAGTGGGCGGTGGCGACGATGGCGCTGCCGAGCATCGGCGCCACCAGCGGCGCCATGGCCATCACAATCATCACCAGCCCCATGACCCGGGCATACTCGTCCTTGTCGAACAGGTCCCGCACCAGGGCCGGCACCGTGACCGCCACCGCCGCGCCGCCCGCGGCCTGGACCGCGCGCGCCGCCAGCATCCACTCCATGGAGGGCACGGCCACGCAGGCCAGGCTGGCGAGGAAGAAGACCGCCAGCCCGCCCTGGATGGTCCGGCGCCGCCCCAGCACGTCCGAGACCGGCCCCAGGAACAGCTGGCCCACGGCGAACACTCCCAGGTACACGGTCAGGCTGAGCTGGGCCATCTCCACCGAGGCGCCCAGGTCCCGGGCGATGGTGGGGATGCTGGGCAGGTAGAGATCGATGGCGAAGGGGGTCAGGCCCGCCAGCAGGCCCAGGGTGAAGAGGACGGAGGGAGTGATTGCCATGGCAACTCTTTGGGGGTGCGTCCGGCGCAGGGGACCGGTAACGGAACAAGGCTGAAATGCCCCGGCCCGGAACGACGGCTGGGGCGGGACGGGGTTCGGGAACGGTTACAGCGTACCAGAAAGACCCGCCCGCGCGCTGTCGGTTCAACCGGGCGGCGGCGACTTCCCCGGTTCATGCACACTGCTTGCCCATTGGCGGTCCAATCTTGCGGTCACTGGAAGGCGGGACGGCACCCCCCTCGGATCCCGGAGCCAACCGGGTCGCCACCGCGGTTCCGCCTTCCGGTCATTGCGCTTGTTCGACCCCTCCCTTGGCGCCGCGGTCCTCCCCCCGGAACGCGGCGTTTTTTTGTTCCGCGCCGGACCCGCGGCTCACTGCTCCAGGGCGCGGTCCACGGCGCTCCGGACATGGCCTCCGACGGACCTCAGCCCGGCTCCGCGACCGATTCCTGCCCCTTCCGGGCCGCGTGCTTGGCGGCGTAGAACGCCTGGTCCACCCGGGCCAGAACGGCATCGGCATCGTCCCCGGGCCGGCTCTCGGTGATGCCCACGGTGATGGTCACCGCCTTGCCGTCCCGCAGCAGCGGCGTCGACTCGATGCTCCGCTGCAGCTTGTCCGCCACCCGGAGACCGTCCTCGAGGCGGCACTGGCGGGCGATGACGATGAACTCGTCACCGCCCCAGCGGCAGATCAGGTCCGACTCGCGCAGGGTCTCGCTGCCCATCCGCGCCACCATGCGCAGCACCCGGTCCCCCTCCAGGTGGCCGTAGGTGTCGTTGATGGTCTTGAACCGGTTGATGTCGAACAGGAACACCGAGAAGGGCTCGCCGTAGCGCTGCATGACCTTGAGGCTCTGCTCCAGGCTGATATCGAAAACCTGGCGGTTGCCGATGCCGGTGAGCTTGTCGGTGGTGGCGAGCGTCTCCAGCCGGGCCTGGAAGTGGTTGACCGTGTAGACCACCATCAGGATGGTCAGACCGATGACCACCAGGCTGACCAGGAAGTTGACCATGAGGCTCTGGCGCAGCTCCGTGGTCGCCTGCGCCTCCTTCTGCTCCACCAGCACCCACCATTTCAGCTCGGGGATGTAGCGCGAGCTGAGCAGGACGGTCTCGTCACCGCTGCGGTAGCTCAGGGAGGTGTGATCGGCCCCCAGGATGCGATCCGCCACCTCGCCCATGCCCTCGGCCTGGTGGATGTCGTCGACGGTGATGCGGGCGCCCTCGGAGCGCAGCATGATCTGCCCCGCGCCATCGACGAAGTAGATGGTCCGGCGGTAGTTCTGGGAGTACTGGGTGAGAATCCGGGCCACCGTGTCCAGCTGCAGGCCCACGCCGGCGGCGCCGAGAAAATGTCCCTTCTCATCGAGCACGCGGTAGTTGATGAAGATGGTCAGGGTGTCGCCCTGCTCGGCGTTGTGGTCGACATTGATCTCGTAGGGCGTTTCCATGGCGCGGACGCGGAAGAACCAGGCGTCGCGGGGGTCCGCCTCCTCCACCACCTGGGTCACCCCGGAAAAGTGGTAGTAGTTGCGGGTCCGCTCGGAAACGAAGAAGCTGGTGAAGGCGTCGTACTTGAGCCGGATCTCGTTCAGGTAGCGCCGGATCCTGTCCTCGTCCTGCTCGCCGCCCAGCACCCAGTCCTTGAGGAAGGTGTCGTTGGCCATCAGCGAGGAGACGAAGACCGGCCGCAGCAGGTCCACCTGGATGTCGGAGTAGATGTTGTTGCTGGTAAGCGGCAGCTCGTTTACGACGATGGTCTCACGCAGGCTCTCCCTGGAGACGTTGAAGCTGATGGCGCTGGTGGTGATGAAGCCCACCGCCAGCACCATGACCACGATGGCCACCAGCCGCGTGCGGAACGAAAGCGCGGATTTCCCCCACGACATCTTTCAGAGTTCTCCCTGTCCTTGCACTGCCCGCCGGCCCGCCCAGTCGGCTGCGGCACGGCACCGGCACCTCCGGTGCATGATGTTTCATTGCCGGCGGAAGGTCCACAACCGACCGGCGCCCGGCACGGCCCGGTCACGGCAGAGGCGAAAACCGCGAAGCCGGACTTCGCACCGCGAACCCAGGCTTCATAAACACATTACTTATTGTTTTATTTAATGTTTTACATGTCATGTCCGCAGGCGGCGCGAACCAGGCCGGTGCGGCGGGAGTATCGGGCAAATCCTATCCTATTGTTTTTAATGATATTGTAATTATGGCACGGGTCCTGCCCCATTCTCCTTCGCCGGCGACCACAACCGGCCCGAAACATCCATAAAACAATATGCGAGGAGATGGAGAATGACGACACTCAAGGCTGAAATCGAAAGCCGGGTCAAGAGCTACGACGACTGGTCCATCCGGCGCCAGTTCGGGGCCGATGGCCCCAACATGCGCCGGCTGTGGGTACTTGCCTGCATGGATGAGCGCCTGCCCGTGGACGAGGCGCTCGGCATCCGCGCGGATACCCCGGTCGGCGGCGGCGATGCCCACCTGTTCCGCAACGCCGGCGGCATCGTCACCGACGACGCCATCCGCTCGGCCATGCTGACCATCAACTTCTTCGGCACCAAGGAGATCATCGTCCTCCAGCACACGGGCTGCGGCATGCTCTCGGCCAACGGCAATGACCTGGAGGCGGCCCTGCGCGGCAAGGGCATCGACGTGGACAGCGTGCCCATCGATCCCTCCCTGCCCGAGCTGAGTCTCGCTCCCGGCAACTTCGCCAAGTGGATCGGCATGATGGACGACGTGGACGCCACCTGCATCCGCTGCGTGGAGCAGCTGCGCAACCACCCGCTCATCCCCGACGACATCACCATCAGCGGCTGGGTATGGGAGACGGAGTTCCGCCGCCTGCGGGCGCCCAATCCCAATGCGCCCACCCGGTCGGTCACCCAGGCCACCGCCGCGTCCATGAACGTGAAGGGCAAGCAGCCGCCGCGCTGGAGCTGAGGCGCCTGACGGGCGCCGGGTGCGGCAACGCCCCGGCGCCCCACTTGCCTGTGGGAATTTCACGTTACCAGACAAGAGGGGTCATGCCATGCCGACCTACGACTACCGCTGCCATGCCTGCGGCCGGGACTTCGAGGCGTTCCACGCCCTGGCCGCGCCGAAGCCGCCCTGCCCCGGCTGCGGCGGCGAGGCCGTCCGCGTTCTGCTCTCCGCACCCCCGGTGCACGGCGGGATGGCGCAGGGACGGGAACAGGCGGCCAGGTCGCTGCCCCAGTGCGGCAAGGGCTGCCGTTGCTGTCCGTGACCGGCCGGTCCAGGCCCCCTCGTCCCGCTCCTGGAGGGTTATCCATGCATAGTGCAAGAATCGAACTGCCGCAAGGCACGCGTTGGGACCGGGTCGGAGTCATCGGCTCGCTCCTGTGTATCGGACACTGCATCGCCACCCCCTTCCTGGCGGCGCTGCTGCCGGTGCTGGCCGTGACCGAGAAGGGGACCCACATCGGCTTCGTCTCGGCGCTGATGTTCGTCGGGCTGCTGGCCTTCATCCCCGGCTATCGTCAGCACAACCGTCCCGGCATGGCCATGGCGGCCCTGGCGGGCTTTGCTATGCTTGCCTTTGCGGCCTTCATCCCGGAAGGGTTCGCCGGCGAGGCGCTGGAAACCGGGCTGACCGTGACCGGAGGCGTGCTGCTCATCACCGCACACCTGACCAACGCCTACTACTGCAGGCGCTGCCGGGTGTGCGCCGAGGAACCGTGCTGCGGCTCCTGAGCCGGCGCACCGAGCCCTGACCTGAAGCGAGTCACTCCGCCGGCGGCGTCCCGCAGCGGGCACGCCGCCGGCCTCCGGCGACACCCCGTCCCGGCGCCCCGCCAGGGTGTCGGCCCCCGCGGGACAACGGGGACGGCCGGTACCGCGAAGCACCACCCGAGACAACATCGAGACAGGGGGTTGGCATGAAAACCAGGCGCCCGGGGAACCTGAATCCGATCTCCTTTCTACAGACCTTCGTCACCCAGAGCATCAAGGTGGCGAACCAGAAGGGCTGCTCCGCCTGCGAGGATCACTTCAACTACATCGAATTCCTGGGCCTCACCGCCAGCAGCTGCTTCGAGGCCGCGGCCCGGGAGGAGCTGGGCCTGGTCGGCCCCATCACCCCCGACGAATACGCCGATGTGATCGTCAACATCAAGAACCGCATCGGCGGCAGCTTCTCCCGCAGCTCCGGCCCGGACCGGGTCATCCGGGTGGAGGCCACCCGCTGCCCCTTCGGCGACATGGTCCGGGAGGCGCCCGAGCTGTGCCGCATGACCTCCTCGGTGTTCGGCGGCATCGCGGCGCGCAACTTCGGCTACGCCAAGGTGGAGCTGAAACGGCGCATCGCCGCCGGCGACGACCGCTGCGAGGTCTGCATCCACACCGACCCGGAACTGGCCGCGGGAGTGCGGGGCGACGAGTACCACAACCACGGCGAGGCGCTGGTGTCCCGATCGGAGCACGCGGAGGTCTCCGTGCGCGTGGCCAGCCGGATGGAGGGCCTCTGGTGCCCCACCGATGCCCGCGCCCACCCGGACGGCCGGCAGCCGCGGCCGGCCATCGTCGCCGAGTCGCCCGAGATGCGCGCGGCGCTGGAAGCCGTGGAGGTGGTGGCCCCCACCCAGGCCTCGGTCTTCATCAGCGGCGAGACCGGCGTGGGCAAGGAGATCATCGCCCGCGCCATCCATGCGCTGAGCAACCGCAGCGAGCGGAAGTTCGTCGCGGTGAACTGCGGCGCCATCCCCCACGAGCTCATCGAGAGCGCGCTGTTCGGCCACGAGAAGGGCGCCTTCACCGGCGCCTGCAACGTCCACCAGGGCTTCTTCGAGCGCGCCGAGCAGGGCACCCTGTTCCTGGACGAGATCGACAGCCTGCCCCTCCCGGCCCAGGCCAAGCTGCTGCGGGTGCTGCAGGAGAGCGAGTTCGAACGGGTCGGCGGGCGCCAGGTCCTGCGCGCCGACGTCCGCATCATCGCCGCATCGAACCGCCGCATCGAGAAGATGGTGGCGACGAACGAGTTCCGCAGCGACCTCTACTACCGGCTGCACGTGGTCCCCATCCACCTCCCGCCGCTGCGCGAGCGCCGGGACGACATCACCGGGCTGGTGAACCTGATCCTGCGGCGGCTGGCCGGCAAGTACCGCCAGCCGCCCAAGGTGCTCGGCGAGCAGGCCTGGGGCAAGGCCATGCAGTACGACTGGCCGGGCAACGTCCGCGAACTGGAGAACGTGCTCGAGCGGGCCTACCTGTTCGCCCGCGGGTCGGTCATCGAGGATCTGGACGTCGCCGTGAAAGCCGACGGCCCGGCCGCCGGCGGCGGCGCCCTGCGCACCCAGAAGCGGCGCGCGGCCCGGGAGGTCGAGACCCGGCTGCTGAAGGACGCCCTGTTCCGCAATGGCGGCAATGTCAGCGCCGTGGCCCGGGAGATGGGCATCACGCCCCGCTCGGTGCACCTCAAGCTCAAGACCTGCGGCATCGATCCGTCCCAGTACCGCAACCGCCCCGGCGGCGTCCCCAACCGCCAGTGATCCCGCCCCCCGGCGGCGGCCTCATTCCCCGGACGGCGGTTGCGGGCCGTCCCAGGTGTCCCAGACGGCCCCCTCGGGGATGGCGTCGATGGCCGGGTAGAGCGCCGAGTGGGTCAACCCGGGATGGCGCGCCCCGTAGCGGGCGGGCACGTCCTGGGTCCAGTCGCTGGGGATGACCAGCGGAAACAGCAGCACCAGGACGAACGCCAGCCGCCGCCAGGCCAGGCCGCCGCCCCCCGCCGCGACCGGCGGCCCGGCCGGCGCCTTCGCCTCCGCGCGGCCGATGCGGAAGCCCACCCCCACCAGCACCAGTCCGATCAGGGACATCAGGATGTTCAGCCCCTGCCCGGTCGCCAGCCCCATCAGGGTGGTGGGGTACTCGCGGAAGAGGTCGATGAAGATGCGCAGGAACGCGTAGAGGAACAGGAACAGCCCGCTGCGCACCCCCGGCGGCAGGTGCCGCCGCCAGACCAGCATCAGCACCGGGATGATGAGCAGGTTCTTCAGCCCGTCGTAGAGCACCACCGGGTGGCGGAACCCCTCCGCATCCGGAAACTTCACCGCCCACCACACGTCGGTGACGCTGCCCACGATCTGGCCGTCGACGAAGTTGCCCAGCCGCCCCACGCCCATGATGAAGGCCGCCGGGATGGAGAGGGCGTCGGTCAGGCGCAGGAAGGCGATGCCGTGAATCCGGGAGAAGGTCCAGATACCCAGCAGGCCGCCGGCCAGCAGCCCGTGGGTGGCCATGCCGCCGAGCCAGTAGGCGGGAATGAGGGTCAGGCGCCCGCCGTAGAAGGGCCACTCGTAGAAGACCACCTCCACGAACCGTCCGCCCAGCAGCACGCCCACCGCCAGCAGCAGGCTGAGGCCGTAGACCGCCTGGAGGGAGATTCCGAGCCGCTCCCGGTAGCGGCGGATGAAGAGGTGGGCATTCAGAAAGCCGAGGCTGTAGCTCAGCCCGTACCACCACAGGTGGACGCCCAGGACCGTGCCGATGATGGGATCGATATCGTGGATGTACGGACCCATTCCGCCACTCCCGCCACATATCCCCTGCCTGTTCTAAGGATAGGACACCGGGACCCATTGGCACCCGCCGCCCCGAGTGGCGGCGCGCCGGCGTGATTGCAGCGCCTCCCGGAACCAAAAGCCTGCGGGACAGTCAACACTGAATCATCCCTGCATGAGCCCGGTCCGTGTCCGTTCGGCTGCGCAAACTCGTCCTGCTGCTGGTCCTGGTGCTGCAACCATTCCAATGGCTGCAGGCGGCCGGCATGGATCACTGCGGCGACGGTGGACCCGATCGGAGCGCGCACGATCCCGCGGTTGTTCACGGCGGCCCGGACTTCCACGCCCCGGCGCCGGACACGGACCGGACCGCGGACGGCACGCCCATCTGCCAGGACTGCAGCCACTGCGGCGCCTGTTTCGCCACCCTCCCCGGGGGCCCGCAATCCGGATATCCGGCGGCCACGGCCACGGTTTTCTTCAGCACCGTGGCCCGGGCTCCCGCCCCGCCCCCCACTGCCCTGCTGCGTCCCCCCCGCGCCTGACCCGACTGCCCCGTGACCGGTCCCGCCCACGGCGGAACCCCGTTGCCCTCAGTTCGGAGTCGAAACCGATGCCAAGACGCATCCCGAATGCGCCCGGCCTGGTCCTGGCCGCATTCCTGTCCACCACCGCCACCGACGCGGTCACCGCAGCGGCGGATACCGGGTCTTCCCTCCCGCCGCCCAATATCCATGCCGGCGCCCAGGGCGCCGGCGTCGGGGCGGCCACCACCGCGCTGGCCGCGCAGCCGCTGACCCTCGACGCCACCCTGCGCCTGGCGCTGCTGGGAAGCCCGGAGCTGCTCCACGCCTACCGCGCCTTCGGCGTGACGCCCGCCGACCTGCTCCGCGCCGGGCTGCTGGAGCAGCCGCCGGGGTTCAACCTGCGCCGCGACCTCCTCGGCCTGGCCGCGGGCACGGCGGACAGCCCCGCGCCCCATCCCGGCGAGCAGCGCGCCGCCCTGGCCGGGCGGGTGCTTGACGCCGCGCTCGAGGTGGGCGAGGCCTGGTACGGGCTGGCCCGCCTGGAGGCCGACCGGGAAACGGCCGGACAGCTGGCCGACGCCGCCCTGGCGGCGGAACGGCTGGCCCGGGCCCAGCGCTCAGCGGGCACCCTCAGCGCCCTGGAGGCGGCCGCCCATACCGCCGACCGGGTGCAGGCCGAGGCCGAACGGGATGCCGTGCAGGAGGAGCTGGAGAGCGCCCGGGCCCGCCTCGCCCGCCTGGCGGGGCTGTCGCCCGGCGACGGGCAGTCGCTGCGCACCGCCGGCCTGCCGGCGCCGCCGGCGGCGCTGCCGGCCTGGGACGACCTGGAGGGCCACGCCTGGCGCAGTCGGCTCGACGCGCGCCAGGCCGAGTCCCGCTTCCGGCTCGCCGCCGGGCCCCGCCCCCTCGTCCGCGGGGGCCCCAACCCGCCCCTGCGCCTGCCGCTGCTGGACCGGGGCAACCGCCTGCGCCAGGAGCCCGCCGTCAGCGAGGCCGAGCTGGAGTTGTTCAGCCTGCGCCGGCAGGTGGGGGAGGAGATCGTTGCCGGGCTGTCCCGGCTGCGGCTCGCCCACGACCGGGCCGAGCGCATCCGCACCACCCTGCTGCCCGCCCGCGCGGCGGTCACCGGCGAGGCCCTGAAGCACTACAACGGCATGCTGATCGGCCCCTACGACCTGCTGGAGGCGCGGAGCCGGGAGCTGGAGGCGCGCCGGGCGTGGCACGCGGCCGCCCACGACTACGGCGTGGCCCTGCTGCGGCTGGAGCACGCCGCGGGCGGCCTGCTGCCCCCGGCCACCGCCGCCGCGCCCGCGGCGCAGCCCGCGACGCCCACCGCCCCGGCCGCGGCCACCCACGCGCACTGAACGAGCAAGGAGAGCAACCGATGAACCGTCGACATTTTCTCAGCACCGGCGCCGCGGCCCTGGGGGGCATCGCCCTGCTCGGGCGGATGGACGCCGCCGGCGCCGCCCCGGCCGAACAGACCCGGCCGCCAGCCCGGCCCGGCGCCGGCCGCCCCTACCGCCCGGTGGTGACCCTCAACGGCCGCAGCCTCCCCTGGCGGCTGAACAACGGGGTGAAGGAGTTCCACCTGGTGGCCGAACCGGTGCGCCGGGAGCTGGCCCCGGGCATGGCGGCGAACCTGTGGGGCTACAACGGCGGCTCGCCCGGCCCCACCATCGAGGCGGTGGAGGGTGACCGGGTGCGCATCTACGTCACCAACCGCCTGCCCGAGCACACCACGGTCCACTGGCACGGGCTGTTCCTGCCCAGCGGCATGGACGGCGTGGGCGGTCTCACCCAGCCGCAGATCCCGCCGGGTAAAACCTTCGTGTACGAGTTCGCCCTGCGCCAGAGCGGCACCTTCATGTACCACCCCCACGCCGACGAGATGGTGCAGATGGCCATGGGCATGATGGGGCTGTTCATCGTCCATCCCCGCGACCCGGAGCAGCACCGGGTGGACCGCGACTACGCCCTGATGCTGTCCGCCTACGACATCGATCCCGGGACCTACACGCCCCGCACCGCCACCATGACCGAGTTCAACACCTGGGTCATCAACGGGCGCGTCTTCCCCGCCATCGACCCCCTGGTGGCCCGCACCGGAGAGCGGGTGCGCATCCGCATCGGCAACCTCACCATGACCAACCACCCCATCCACCTGCACGGCTTCAGCTTTCGGGTGACGGGCACCGACGGCGGCTGGATCCCCGCCGCGGCCCAGTGGCCGGAGGTGACGGTGGACGTGCCGGTGGGGGCGATGCGCTGCGTGGAGTTCGTGGCCGACGCCGCCGGCGACTGGGCCTTCCACTGCCACAAGTCCCACCACACCATGGGCCCCATGGGACACGCGGTGCCGAACCTGCTGGGGGTCGACCAGGGCGACGCCACCCCCCTCATCCAGTCCCTGCTGCCCGGCGGCCACTACATGTCCATGGGCGAGACGGGAATGGCGGAGATGCAGGACATGGCCGCCATGCAGGCGATGATGCCGCTGCCCGAGAACACCCTGCCGATGATGACCGGCGAGGGACCCTTCGGCCCCATCGAGATGGGCGGCATGTTCACGGTGCTCAAGGTCCGCGACGACCTGCCGCGCGACAGCTACGACGATCCCGGCTGGTACCGGCACCCGGCCGGCACGGTCGCCCACCCGGTCGACGAGGACCGGATTCCCTCCCTCGAACTGTGACAGGAAAGGAGAACAACCCATGCGGAAACCACGATTCAGCCTCGCTCTCGGACTGGCCCTCGGCTGCGGCGCGGCCCTCGCCGATGCCGGCCACGGCGCCACCCCCTTCGGCAGTCCCGGCGACCCGGCCGCGGCGGAACGGACCGTGCCGGTCACGCTCGACGACACCATGGCCATCCGCCACGAGCCGATCACCATCCGGCCGGGGGAGACCCTGCGTTTCGTCGTGACCAACGCCGGCGCGCTGGTGCACGAGTTCTCCATCGGCGACGCCCCCAGCCAGCGCGCCCATGCCCTGATGATGCGCAAGATGCCCGACATGCATCACGACGGGAGCGAGGGCAACGCCGTGACCCTGCAGCCGGGGGAGACCCGGGAGGTGACCTGGCGGTTCGACCGCAAGGTGGAGGGCGACATCGTCCTCGCCTGCCAGATACCCGGACACTACGACGCCGGGATGGTCAGCCGGGTGCCGATGGAAGAGTGACACCGCCCGGCCGCCCCCGCCTCCCAAAGGGGTGGGAGCGGCCGGGACGCCGGATGGCTCCGGCTCAGGCGCCGCCGGCGCTCTGCCGGCGGCGCAGGGCCCGGGCCACCAGCCCGAGCCAGAGCACCCCGGTGAGGATCAACAGCGGCCCGATGCCCAGCAGGACGATGGAGCCGTGCCGATAGCCCAGGAAGGCGAGCAGGCCGCCCAGGGCGAGGAAGCCGAGGCCGGCGAGGATGAAGCCCAGTTTCTGCAATCCAGTCATGAACCGATTCCCGCGTGTGCGCTCCGCAACCCCTGCCGCGCCGCCCGCGGCGCCACCGTTTCGGCGGCCGCGGGATGCTCCGGGCTGCGGGTGATCCTGTCGATGCTCCAGCCCCGCCGCCGCATCTCCAGCAGCGCCTGTACCACCGCGTCGGGGAAGCGCTGCCGGATGGGGCGGGCCGGATTCCCGCCGCAGATGGTAGCGGGCGCGACGGCGGATGCAACCGCCGGGCGGAACGCGCCGAGCGCGCCGGGCCCCGCCCCGCCTACAGCCCGAGCGACGCCAGCGCCGCGCTCAGCTTCCGGATCTGGCCGGCATCGGTCATCGGGTAGGTGGCCAGCCACGCCTCCGTGTCGAACCCCGGCTGCAGCGCCAGGATCTCGTCCACCTCCCACTCCCCGGTTTCCACATCATCGCGGGCGGTGGCGGCCGCCGCCAGGTAGACGTGGGCCTCCAGGTTGGCCGGGTTGCGCGCCAGCGCCTCGCGCAGGTTGATCATCGCCTGCTCGGGATCGTCGATGAAGAAGTAGGCCCGCCCCAGCAGCAGGAAGTAGAGGTAGCCGGCCTCGGGATTGAGGCGCATGGCCTGGCGGATGAGCTTCACGGTCCGATGGGGATGGCCGTCGTAGGTGTTGATGCCGCCCATCAGGGCGTAGGCGTCGGCGAAGGACTGGTCCAGCCCGAGCGCCGTCTCCAGGTGGGCGATGGCCTGCCCGTGGTGGCGGCGCTGGGTCTCGATGTACCCCAGCACCCAGTAGACCTCGGGAATGCCCGGGTCGATCTCCAGCGCCGTCTGCGCCATCTCCGAGGCCCGCGCCAGGGCGGCCTCCCCGTCCTCGCCCCACTGGTTGCGGTAGTCCGCCACGTAGCTCAGCGCCAGCCCCGCGTAGGCCCGCGCGAAGGTGGGGTCGAGCTCGATGGCGCGCTGGTAGAGCCGGCGGGCATTGAGGTTCTCCCGCTCCTGGCGCACCAGCAGCGCCGCCTGCCCCTGCAGGAACAGCTCGTAGGCCTCGAGGTTGCGGGTGTAGCGCTGCGCCAGCCGCCAATGCTCGGCCCGGGTCAGCCTGACCTCCAGGATCCGCACCACCTGGCGGCTGATCTCCGCCTGCACGTCGAAGAGATCGCCGATGGGACGATCGAAGCGCTCCGACCAGAGCTGGCGCCCGCTGCCCGAATCGGTGAGCCGGATATGGGCCTCCAGCCGCCCGGGGGTGCGCTGCACGCTGCCGGAGACGTAGTAGCGGGCCGAGGCCGCCGCCGCCGCGCCCTCCCCGTCGTCGTGGCCGAAGACCGAGTGGGTGCTGATGACCCACAGTCCCGACAGCCGGGAGAGATCGGTGACCAGGTCCGCGGTGATGCCCCGCGCCAGGTTGTTCTGCTCCGCCCCCTCCCGCAGGGGCTCGAAGGGCAGCACCGCGATGGTCAGGGGCTCCTCCCCGATCGCGCTCGCCGCGCCGGCGGCATCGGCGCCGCCGCCGGTCGCCACCTCCGCCTCCCGGTTCCCGGGCAGAGCGAGGTAGCCGAGGAGCAGCACGGCCAGGATCACCCCACCCGCGACCAGCGCCGTGCCGGCGCGGCGGGGAACGGGCGCCCCCGGCGCCGCCCCATCCGGTCCGGACGCCGGCGCCTCGACCGCCGCGATCAGGCGGTAACCCTGCTTGGGGATGGTCTGGATATAGTCCGGATGGCGCGGCTGATCGCCCAGGGCCTTGCGCAGCTTGATCACCACCTGGGTCAGGGAGTCGTCCCCCACCACCACCCCGGGCCAGACCCGATCCAGCAGCTCCTCCCGGCTCACCATCCGACCGGCCCGCTCCGCCAGCCGCACCAGGAGGGCGACCGCCTTGGGCTCGAGCCGGACCACTTCGCCGTCGCGGCGTATCTCATGGAGGCTCGGATAGAGCCGCCAGTCGCCGATCCGGGTCCCGTCCCGCAGGGAATCCTGTTCCACATCCGTTTTGGGGATCATTTTGATCGCTCCTGAACGGAAGCTATAACTTGTTGTTTTTATGATTTTTTTACTTCCTTCGGAAAATCTTAGTCCGTTTCTCGGGTTTTATCCAGCGCGCCGGCCTATTCCTGGTCCCGAACGGGCCGCACTTATTCCATCACCATCTCGCGCCGCGACCGGCGCCTGGAGGGACATCATGACCGGCAACCAGCCCATCTTCGATCCCATCCGCTACAAGCAGACCACCCGGGAGCAGTGGGAGCGGGCCGCCGAGGCCTGGTACCGCTGGGGACCGCTCCTGCACCGCTGGCTCGGTCCCGCCACCGAGCGCATGCTCGACCTGGCGGGCATCGGGGAAGGCGCCCGCGTGCTCGACGTGGCCGCCGGCGCCGGCGAGCAGACCCTGGCCGTGGCCCGGCGCGTCGGCGCCGGGGGCCGGGTCCTGGCCACCGACATCTCGCCGGCGATCCTCGCCTACGCGGAATCCTCGGCCCGGGCCGAGGGCCACGGCAACGTCACCACCCGGGAGCTGGACGGAGAGAACCTGACGGAGCTGGAGGCCGGGGCGTTCGACGCGGTCATCTCCCGCGTGGGCATGATCTACTTCCCGAACCAGCAGAAGGCCCTCGGCGGCATGAAGCACGCCGTGAAGCCGGGCGGCAGGGTGGCGGCCATCGTCTACTCCACCGCCGAGCGCAACCCCTTCTTCTCGGTCCCGGTCTCCATCATCCGCCGCCGGGCCAACCTCCCCCCGCCCCTGCCCGGACAGCCCGGGCCCTTCAGCCTCGGCGCCCCGGGCGTGCTGGAGCGGGCCTTCGCCGACGCCGGCTTCAGGGACCTGCGGGTGGAGACCCTCGACGCCCCCATCGAGCTCGACTCCGCCGGCGAGTGCCTGCGCTTCGAGAAGGAGTCCTTCGGCGCGCTGCACCAGATGCTCTCCGGTCTCGACGACGGGGAGCAGGAGGCGGCCTGGGAGGAGATCGAGCAGGCGCTGGGGGAGTTCGAGCGCGACGGCAGTTTCGTTGGCCCCTGCGAGCTGGTTCTCGCCGTCGGCACCCGCTGAGCGCCGCCGCGGCGGCCCGCCCGGCGCGCGGCGGAGGGGAACGTAACCGACATCAGGCAGCCAGGAGAAACGATCATGACCCGAGTGGCGATTGTGCAGGTTCCGCCGGTGTTCCTGGACCGGGAGCGGACCATCGGCAAGGCCGCCGGCCTGGTGGACGAGGCCGTGGCCGGCGGCGCGGAGCTGGTCATCTTTCCGGAAGCCTTCATCCCCGGCTACCCGGCCTGGATCTGGCGGCTGCGACCCGGCGGCGACTGGACCCTGAGCGAGGCGCTGCATGGGCGGCTGCTGGACAACGCCGTGGACCTGGAGCGGGGCGACCTGGCCCCGCTCCAGGAGGCCGCCCGGCGCCACCGGGTCAGCGTCGTCTGCGGGCTGAACGAGCGCGACGGCCGGCTCGGCCGGGCGACCCTCTACAACACCATCGTCGTCATCGGCCCGGACGGCGCGGTGATCAACCGCCACCGCAAGCTGATGCCCACCAACCCGGAGCGGATGGTCTGGGGCTTCGGGGACGCCTCGGGGCTGAAGGTGGTGGAGACCCCCGCCGGCCGGGTGGGGACGCTGCTGTGCTGGGAGAACTACATGCCCCTGGCCCGCTACGCCCTCTACGCCCAGGGCATCGAGCTCTACATCGCCCCCACCTACGACAGCGGCGACGACTGGATCGAAACCCTGCGCCACATCGCCCGGGAGGGGTGCTGCTGGGTGCTGGGCAGCGGCACGGTCCTGCGGGTGCGCGACCTGCCCGGCGACTTCCCCGAGCGGGCCGGGCTCTACCCCGAGGGGGAGGACTGGATCAACCCGGGCGACTCGGTCGTCATCGCCCCGGGCGGGGCGATCGTCGCCGGCCCGCTGCGCAGCGAGGAGGGCATCCTCCAGGCCGACATCGACCCCGGGCGCGTGGGCATCGCCCGGCGCACCCTCGACGTGGTGGGCCACTACGCCCGTCCCGACATCTTCACCCTGAAGGTGGACACCCGGCCGCAGAGCCCGGTGGACCTCGGCGGCGAAGGCTGAGCGGCGGCCACGCCCGCGACAGGAGAACCGAAATGGCGACTCACGACATCAGCCGGCGCGGCTTCACCCGCTGGCTCGCCGGCGGCCTGCTGGCGGGCGCCTGCCCGGAGCTGGCCCTGGCCGGCGCCGTCAAGCCGGCCCCGCCCGTGCGGCTGCGCGCCGCCGCCATCCAGATGACACCGAAGCTCGCCGACGTGGAGGCGAACCTGGCCCAAGCCGAGCAGCTGGTGCGCGCGGCCCGGCAACAGGGCGCGGAGTGGATCATCCTGCCGGAGATGTTCACCACCGCGGCGGCCTTCCACCCCGACATGCTCGCCGCCATCCGGCCCGTGGACGGCGCGCCCGCGCGGCTGCTGCAGCGCCTGGCCCGGGAGCTCGACGCCGTGGTCGGCGGCTCGTTCCTGGCCCGCCACGGCGACTCGGTCCACAACACCTTCCTGCTCGTCTTCCCCGACGGGTCGGCACAGCGGCACGACAAGGACTACCCCACCTACTGGGAGAACTGCTACTACCGGGGCGGCGAGGACGACGGGGTGCTGGAGACGCCGCTGGGCGACGTCGGCTCCGCCCTGTGCTGGGAGCTCATCCGCACCGGAACCGCGCGGCGCCTGCTGGGCCGCGTGCGGCTGGTGGTGGGCGGCTCCTGCTGGTGGACCCTGCCGGACGGGGACAACGGCGACAGCCCATTCCGGGCGGCGAACCTGGCCATGGCCCGGACCGCCGCGCCGCGGCTGGCGCGGATGCTCGGCGTGCCGGTCGTCCACGGCGCCCACGCCGGTCCCTTCAACGGCTTCTACAGCCCCGAGCTGCCCGACGTGGCCTACGACTCCACCTACCTGGGCGAGGCGATGATCGTCGACGCCCGGGGCGATGTCCTCGCCCGGCGGCCGGCCGCCGACGGCGCGGGGGTGGTGGTGGCGGATGTCGACCTGCCCGCGGCGGCCGCGCCCCTGGAGCCGGTCCCGGACCGGTTCTGGATCCCGGAGGAGATGCCCGAGCCCTGGAAGGCGTCCTGGGAGCGCTGGTTCGGCAAGGGCGGACACTACTACGCCGCGGTCACCGAGCCCTTCCTCCGGACCGGTGAGGTCAACGAATACGTCCCGGAGTACCTGCTCTGAGCCAAACGGGGCTCAGGAGCGGAACAGCCGCGGGTTGCGCTCGATGAACTTCCGGATCCAGGCCTCGATGAACGAGTGCTCCCGGCGCACCATGTACCACCAGCCGAAGACGCTGACGGACAGGGCGCCCAGGGAATCAACGATCAGGTCCCACATGGTGTCGGTCAGGCCGGAAGGATCGCCCAGCATCGGCTTCTGCATCCCGGTGCCGGCAATCCGATCCATGGCGAACTCGAAAATCTCCCACAGCACGCCCGCCGAGACGGCGAACAGGAATGCGAACAGGGCGACGAAGCGCGGGCGCAGGTGCAGGTCCACCCGCCGGCTCTCGTTCAGCACGTAGACGAGCAGGAAGCCGACGATGCCCAGCAGCAGGCCGGAGCTGGCGTGCAGGGCGATGTCCCACCACCAGATGCGCTCGTAGTAGCTGCGGATCTCCCCGAGGAACAACGCCGCGAAGACGAACACGACGGCGAGCACCTGGAATTCGGACGGGACGTACACCCGGAAGCGGCGGCCGATGGCGGCCGGCACCAGCGTCAGGGCCATGATGGACAGCACCAGGACCGCGGTGATCCACTGCCGGTCGCGGAGAACCAGGACCAGTTCCACCGCCATGACGAGCTGCAGCACGGCCACGACCCAGCGGTGAACGCGGGCGGGCAGGTCGATCGCGCCCCTGCCCGTCGACGGCGATGGCCTTTCCGAACCTTTCATGCCCCCGTTTCCCCTCCCGCATCGGCCCGGCGCGGGAACGCCGCGGCCGCTTCCCGGCTCCGTCCACTCCGTGTTTGGCTATGGTTATGGTAAGCACCGGTTTTCCAGCATAGCAGGCCGCCCATGCGTGAACCCGACCTGATCAGCTGCACGGAGGCCATCACCCTGCCCGGATTGCTGCAGTGCCGGATGGCACGCACGCCGGACCTCGCCGCCTACCGGGAGTACGACGCCCGGCAGGGCGGGTGGCGCACGTGGACCTGGGGGGAGATGGGCGCCCTGGTGGGCCGCTGGCAGCAGGCCCTCGCCGCGGAGACGCTGGAGCCGGGCGACCGGGTGGCCATCCTGGCGTCCAACGGGGTGGCGTGGGTCGCCTGCGAGCAGGCGGCGCTGGGCCTGGGGCTGGTGGTGGTGCCCCTGTACGTGGCCGACAACCCCGGCAATATCGCCTACCTGCTCGCCGACAGCGGCGCGCGCTTCCTGCTGGCGGGAAAATCCGCCCTCTGGGCCGACCTCGCCCCCCTGCGGGAGCGTTTCCCGGATCTGCGCACGGTGGTCTGCCTGGAGGAGCTGGAGGCCGCATCCCGGCCGGTGCAGGTCCGGCCGGCCAGCGCCTGGCTGCCGGCGGAGGCGGCGGTGCCGCGGACCGCACCCCCCGATCCCGACGCCCTGGCCACCCTGGTCTACACCTCCGGCACCACCGGCCCGCCCAAGGGGGTGATGCTCTCCCACCGCAACCTGCTCTGGAACGCCGAGGCGGCGGGGCGCATCATCCCCACCTACCACGACGACGTCTTCCTCTCCTTCCTGCCCCTGTCCCACACCCTGGAGCGCACCCTGGGCTACTACCTGCCCATGCTGTGCGGCAGCCAGGTGGCCTACGCCCGCTCGGTCAACACCCTGGCCGAGGACCTGCGCACCATCCGCCCCACGGTGATGATCTCGGTGCCGCGCATCTACGAGCGCTTCCACCGGGCGGTGCGGGCCAAAGTGCGCGAGCGGGGCCCGTTCGCCGAGCGGCTGCTGGACCGGGCGGTGGCGGTGGGCTGGCGGCGCTACCAGCACGGCCAGGGCCGCGGGCCGGCGCCGGGAGCGCTGGACCGGCTCCTGTGGCCCCTGCTGCGCCGGCTGGCGGCGGCCCCGGTGCTGGAGCGCCTCGGCGGGCGGCTGCGGGTGGCCATCAGCGGCGGCGGGCCGCTGGACGAGTCCATCGCCCGCTTCTTCCTGGGGCTGGGGCTGCACCTGCTCCAGGGCTACGGGCTGACGGAGACCTCCCCGGTCATCACCGCCAACGCCATCGACGACAACGACCCGTTCTCGGTGGGATTCCCGCTGCCCGGGCTGGAGGTGCGCACCGGCGCCGCGGGCGAGCTGCTGGTGCGCGGCCCCAGTGTGATGCAGGGCTACTGGGGACGCGCCGAGGCGACCCGGGAGGCCATCGACGGCGAGGGCTGGCTCCACACCGGCGACGTGGCGGAGCTGCGCGACGGCCGGATCTTCCTGCGCGGGCGCATCAAGGACATCCTGGTGACCTCCACGGGTGAGAAGATACCCCGTCCCGACCTGGAGGCGGCGGTGCTGCGCGATCCCCTCTTCACCCAGGTGCTGGCCATCGGCGAGGCGCGCCCCTACGTGGCCCTGCTGACGGTGCTCGACCCGGAGCAGTGGCGCGCCCTCGCCGGGGAGCTGGGCCTGGCGCCCGACGACCCGGCCGCGCTGCGGGCCAGGCCGGTGACCCAGGCGGTCCTGCGGCGGGTCAACGCCCGGCTCCAGGACCTGCCCGGCTACGCCCGGGTGCGGGCGGTGCACCTGTCGCTGGAGCCGTGGACGGTGGAGGCGGGCCTGCTCACGCCCACCCTGAAGCTGAAGCGCCACGTGCTGGAGGAGCGCTTCGAGGAGGCCATCCGCGGCCTCTACGCGGACCACGGCTGAGCATCGCCGGGCGATGCCCGCCGCTCAGGCGGGGCGCCGGCGGGCCAGCACCAGCGCCGCGCCCGCCAGGGCCAGGATCACCACCCACAGGCGCAGGCCCAGCGGCCCGTCGCCGCCGATGCCGCCGCGCGCCAGGCTGGCCAGCCCGTAGCAGAGGAGGATCGAGCCGGCCACGGCCCGCCACGGCGCCAGCGGCGCCGCGGCGCTCCCCCGCGCCCCCTGCTCGAAGCGGGCGAAGACCGCCAGGAAGGGCCACAGCACCAGCCCGAGGAGGAGATCCCACAGCGGCCGGGTCGCCCACCAGGGGCCGCTGCCGGGAAACAGCCCCAGCCCCGCGCCGCCGAGCAGGTTGGCCGCGCCGATGACCAGCACCATGGCGGTGAGGTGCCACAGGTAGAGGGTCATGATGTAGCCGTTCACCAGCACGGTGAAGGTCCAGGGGCCGGAGCGCTCCAGCCAGCGGCGCATGGGCCCCTGCAGGCCGAGCAGCAGCCCGGCGTGGAACAGCCCCAGCGCCAGCAGCGCCAGGGTGGGCGGCTGGCTGTTGGAGACCTCCTCCCCCGGCACCCCCACCATGCTGACCGGATAGCCGGCCACGGCGACCAGCGCCGCCAGCACCGCCAGGCCCAGCGCCGCCCAGGGCAGCGACCGGGCGGGGGTGGCGAATCCGCCCGCCTGCCAGTGGTAGCCGAGCTGGTGCATGGCCAGCCAGATGAAGCCGTAGTTGACCCAGCGCAGCAGGGGGAAGACCGTTAAGCCCACCAGGTCCACCACCACGGCGCCCAGTGCCAGCCCCCAGAAGGAGGCGAGCCCGAACCGGCGCCAGGCCCGGTGGGTGACGGGGACCGCCACCACCACCAGCACGTAGACCGAGAGGAACCACACGGGGATGAGCGCGGCCTGGGAGCCGACCCGGATGTTGACCGGCTGCACGCCGGCCTGGTTACCCGCCGCCGCCAGCAGCGTCCAGAACAGCAACAGCAGGACCAGCGGCGCCACCAGCCGCCGCAGCCGCACCGCCACCCACTCGGCGTAGGTCCGGCCCGAGCGCCGGGCCGAGGACCAGGAGGCGGCGTTGGCGTAGCCGCCCACCATGAAGAAGACGGGCATCACCTGGAAGGCCCAGGTGAGCCAGCGGGTCCAGGGCACCACCCGCAGCAGGTCGCCGATCTGCAGGGCCCCCTCCGCGTAGTAGGGCGCCGCCATCAGCCAGTGGCCCAGCACCACCACGGTGATGGAGACCGCGCGCAGGAAGTCCACGTAGCGGTTGCGCCGCGCGGGTGCCTGCGCGGCCAGGGACCCCGCCCGGGTCCAGAGTCCGCCGCGTGCCGTTCCCTCCCGCTCCCCGGGCATGTCGTTCCCTCCCGATTTCCGCTTCCCTGTCAGGGGTATAGCATCCCCGGCCGCAGCGGGCCACAGGGAGGCGCCGGGGGGGGGCGGGGCCCGGGGGGGATTGCAACCCGGCGGTGCCGAAAGCCGTCCGCCGCCGGGCAATCACATGGGGATATAGATCGGCACGTAGCTGTCCTGGGGTGAGCGGGCATAGGAGGCGCCGGATACATCGGATTTCACCTCCCCCGTCTCCTTGTCGATGACCCAGAAGTTGATGTTCACCCCCTTGACCTCGCCGAGGAGCTTGTAGTTCACGCCAGACTCGGCCTCGAACGTCAGCTCCGCGTAGGTCTGGCAGGGGCAGCTGCCGCCGAAGGTCCGGTTGAACTGCCCGAAAACCACCAGCTGGTGGACGCCGGCGGTGATGGGGATGGTGACCCAGTCCCGGTCGCTCATCCCGTAGGAGACGTACTTGCCGTCAATGGACTCGATGCTGTAGCCCTCCCAGTCGGTCAGGCCGTTGCGGGTCCAGCTGCTGATGATGGTCGCCGTCCCGCTCGCGGCAGCATCCGGGAAAACGTAGACGTTCCGGGTCGTGGCGCAGCCGGACAGGAACAGGAGCGCGACGAGCACGAGACCGCCCAACGACAGATTTGAATGGCCTTTGCCCATGTCCATGGTTGTTTCCTCCCCTCGTATCGGAATGTTCTTATTCATTTCATTGAGCGGTTGAGCCCTCGGACTCCCCTGCGTGCTCCCGTCACCTGCCGCCGGCGCGGGGCGGATCCGTGCCATCCGCAGGGATCCGGCGTGCGCGGGGAGGTGCTGCGACGGGAGGAGAGAGATGCCCGGAGCGGAGCGGCTGCCTGCCCGCGGGGAAGCGGGGGCGTTGCCGGTGGCAGCGGGCGGACCGGCGTGCAGGGGTACGCTGGGTGACGGCATCCTTGTCATCTGCGGCATTGCGGGTCCTTGCGCCGGCCTGGAAATCCGGATGCCGGGCGACATCCGGGTTCACAGGCAATCATAGCGGTATTGCGCCGCCGCTGTCACCGCCCCAAGCCGTTGACTCCGCTCACTTCCCGCCCGCGAGATCGATGAAGGTCCCGGTCGCGTAGGAGGCTTCGTCCGAGAGCAGCCACAGGATGGCGTTGGCCACCTCGCCGGGCTCCCCGCCCCGCCCCATCGGGATGGAGTCCCGGATGCGCTCCACCCGCCCGGGCTCGCCGCCGCTGGCGTGGATGTCGGTATGGATGAAGGCGGGGCGCACGGCGTTGACGCGGATGCCCTCGGCGGCCACCTCCCGCGACAGGCCGAGGGTGAGGGTGTCCATGGCCCCCTTGGAGGCGGCGTAGTCCACGTACTCGCCCGCCGAGCCGAGCCGCGACGCCGCCGAGGAGACGTTGACGATGGCGCCGCCCCGGCCGCCGTGGCGGGTCGACATGCGCCGCACCGCCTCCCGCGCGCAGAGAAAGGCGCTGGTGATGTTGGTGGCGAAGATCCGGTTCAGGCGGGCGGCGTCCATCTGGTCGACGCGCATCTGCGTCTCCAGCACCCCGACGTTGTTGACCAGCGCGGTGACGGCGCCCAGCTCCCCGTCCACCCGCCGGAACAGCTCGGCCACCTCCGCCTCCACCGCAACGTCGGCGGCGACGGCGAGCGCCCGGCCGCCGGCCGCGCGGATCTCCCCGGCCAGGGCCGTGGCGGCACCGGCGCTGTGCAGGTAGTTCAGGCAGACGGCGTAGCCGCGGGCGGCGGCAAGCCGCGCGGTCGCGGCGCCGATGCCCCGGCTCGCGCCGGTTATGACCATCACCCTGTCCATACGCGGCAGTCCCCCGTGGCGGGTATTGTTCCCGCTCAACTATAGGGCAACGGCGCCCCTTGCGGCATGCCCATCACCGGGGCGGCGCGCGGGAAAGCCGGCTCCCGACCGGCCCTGCGCCCCTCGCCGCCCCGCGCAGCTCCCCCGGTCACTGCAGCACGGCGCGCGCGTTGAGCGCCTGGAGCGGGCGGTTGTTGGGGTGGTGCATCACGTGGGCGAACGCCTCGACCTGGGCCCTGGAGACCGTCACCGGCTGCTTCATCACCAGCCACAGGACCCCCTCGGTGCAGGGCGGCGTGGTGAGGGAGCCGCTGTAGCGGTAGTAGTCGCGGCTCGCGGGCAGCAGGGCCCGGACATCCACGGCGGCGGGCAGGGTGCGGCTCTCGCCGGCCCGGCCGGGCAACTCCGCCCAGGCCTGCTCGAGGGCGGAGTTCGGGGCGCCCTCCTCGAACATCACCGCGATCACCGCCAGGTTGCCATCCCGATCGGCATGGACCAGGTGGGCCTCCATCGGGTAGGCGCGGCCGTCGATGCGGTTCTCGCCGGGGGCGTGGAAGTGGAACTGCTTCAGCGCGTACTCGTGGCCGTTCACGGCGATGGCGCTGCCCGCGGCCTGGTCCAGCTGGATGGCATGGCCGTTGTTGAGGATCGTTCCGGCCCCGGCCCGGTAATGGAAGGCGATCGGCTCGAGCTCCGCCTCGGTGCGGCCGGCGAGGTCCACGGGCGACTGGTTCTTCCCGGAGCCGCAGACGGCGTACTCGGGAGCGAGCTCGCCCCAGTGGGCCGGCCCCCCGTCGCCGGTGTATCCCCAGTGGGGGCTGCCGTCGGCCAGGGCGGCGCCGGCCGCCAGCGCCATGCAGGCGGTGATCACGGTTCGTTTCATGCAACGTCTCCTTGTCATGCGGAAGGTCCCTGTCGCGCGCCTCCGTTGCGGGGCGCGGTGCCGATAGTAAACAGGTTCGGGCCTGGTTGCGTGAAGAGTCGGTCAAGACACGGCGGGGCGGGCGGGAGCCCCCGGCGAACCGCCTCCGGCCGCTGCCAGGGAAGCGGCGGGCTCCCCCGGCAGCGGCCGGAGCGACGATTGCGGCGATTGGCCCTGCGTCGCCGCCTCAGCCCGGGGCCCACTCCATCCTGCCGCCCTCGTGCAGGATGGCATAGACCCGGTTGCGCAGCCCGTTGGCCTCGCTGGAGGTGAGCGTGCGCACCGGGTGGCGGATGGTGAGGCGCAGCAGCACGTTCTTCTGTCCGGCCCGCATCCCCATGCGCTCCCGCGCCGCCGGCGGCAGGTCCGCCCAGGCCGTCTCCTCCAGGATATCCAGGCTCTCCAGCTGGTCCAGGCAGCCGTCCATCGCCTCCCGGACGCGATCGCCCAGTTCCTCCGCAGTCTGCGCCTCCGGCACCGCCACCGAGAGATCCCGGCGGATGGCCGGCTGGTTCGAGACCGGGCGGTAGGGGGCGAGGTCCTGCATCTGCCGGGCGACACGCGGGTCCTCCGTGCGCAGCAGGCGGATGTCGTCGATGCCCTTGCGCACCATGAGCAGGCGGTCCAGCCCCAGCCCCATGGCCAGCCCGCTGACCCGCTCCGGGTCCATGCCGGCGAGGGCGAGCACGGACGGGGCCACCAGACCGCATTCGCCGACCTCCACCCAGGCGCCATCCACCTCCGCATCGATCTGGAGCCCGTCGGTGGTGTAGGGGTGGCTCGCCGCCAGTGTCCGGTAGCGGTAGCCGGGCAGCGCCGCCTGCATGGCCAGGCGCACCATCTCCGCCAGGTGGTTCCGGGTCAGGCGGGTCCGGCGGGCGATGCGCCAGAGATCGAGCTGGTGCGGCTCGCCCACGTGCAGGCGATCGATGGTGTCGCGCCGGTAGACCAGCCCCGGGCAGACCAGCAGGAGATCCCCGGGCGGATCCGACGCCAGGCCGCGCAGGATGCCGGGAATCTGGGCGGACATGTGGGATCGGAGCATGTAGCCCTCGCCGAGATAGCGGGTATAGCGCGCGTCGCGCGCGGCCGCCCCGGCCGGGTAGCCGAGGCGGTCGTAGTTGTCGCCCACCGCCACCACGGGGGTGTGCCGGTGGATGAGGCGCGGACAGCCCCACTCCTTGCCGAGGCAGATGTGGATGTCCGCCACCAGGTGCTGCATGGCGTGGGGGCCGTGCAGGGGGTCGGTCAGGTCGCGCAGGCGCAGGGCCCGGAGCAGGGCCGCGTGGTCGATATAGGAAGTCATGTCTCTCTCCTGGAGCCGGAATGGCCATGGCCGAAAAGCACAACGCCCCCGGGTTCCGGAACCCGGGGGCGTTGCATGGCTGAAAGCCAGGAGAGCGCAGTTGGCCGTTATCTGCGCGCGCACGCCGCCGCGTCCCTGTGAACAGGAACCCGGGAGCGGCTAAATCGCTGCGCGCGGTGGATGGCCATGTCTGCTCCGATGGAAAGTATCAAAAACCGTACCGGCGGCGGCCGGGGCAAGTCAAGCCCGGGCCGGGCTCAGCGCCGGGCGGCCTCGAGCCGGCGCTCGAGGCCCTTCAGGTCGCCCAGCACCCAGACCTCGGCGATGCGCTCGCCGCGGAAGGTGAACAGGGCGCAGCCGTCCCAGGCGATCCGCTCGCCGGTGGGCGGGTAGCCCAGGAACTCGCCGCGGTGGATGCCCGCGAAGCGCATCCGGGCGAACACCCGGTCGCCCTCCGCCACCAGGTCGCGGATGCTGCAACGGTACTCGCCCAGCGCCGCGTGCACCCGGTCCACGTACTCGGCGAACCCGGCGTGGCCCCGCTTCTCGTCCCCCAGGGAGCCGCGGAAGGCGCAGTCCTCGTGCAGCACCGAGGGGATGGCCGCCTTGTCGCGGGCGTCCCACAGCACCGCGTAGAAGCGGCGAACCTGCACCTTCATCCGCTCCAGGTCCGCGCTCATCCGGTGCGGCCCGGGAAGGAGATCTCCAGCACGACGCAGCCGGTGTCGGTCCGGAACGGCCCGTGCGGCTCTCCCGGCGGCCGGCTCGCGTAGTGGCCCGCTTCCAGCCACAGATCGAAGGCCGCGTCGTGGAGGCGCCCGCTGACGACGAACACCTCCTCGGGGTAGGGATGGCTCTTGCCGCCGAAGGCCGCGGTGTCCGCCCCCGGCAGAAAACGGGTCAACCGCGTGTATTCGCCCGTCTCCGGATCGAGGTTCAGGGTCAGCTCCTCGGCCATGCCCTCCAGGCCCCTGACGGGCGCCCAGCGCTCCCGTGCGTCCGGGTCCAGGGTGTTCCAGTAGGTGGCGGTGGTCTTGCTCATGGACGGGTCCTCGCTCCGGGAATGGCATTCCGCTCGTATCCGCGGCGGCTTCGGTGGAGTGCCTGCATCCCGTCGATCCAGGGCGCTCACCCCCGGTCCGCCGATGGCGCGCCCGCAGGGCAGCTGCGCACACCCCGGATGGCAAGCCACAGGGCGAAGGCGGTCTCCACCACCAGGGGCACGATGTAGAGGGGCGCGAGGGCGGGCGCCAGGTCCGGGAAGAGGAACCGGGAGAAGCTGCCCACCAGGTAGACCGCGCCCGCCGCCACAAGCCCGTGCCCGAACGCTACGGGAAAATCGCCCGAGCGCACCACCAGCCGCCCGAGGGCGAGGCAGGAGAGGCCGAAGAAGATCAGCCCGAGGTCGTAGCCGTGGCTGTGGAGATCCAGCAGGAAAAGCGCCAGGGCATTTCCCTGGAGCGGCGGCAATGCCGCCGTGTAGGCGGCGCCCTCCAGGAGCAGCACGGCGGCGTGGTAGTGGAGCAGGTTGAGCCCCAGCACGGCGGCCTGGGTGAGGCGGAAGGCGGCCGCCATCAGTGCGAGCGTCCTGCCGGCCGGCCTGAGCAGCACGTAGAAAAGCACGGCGACAGCCACGTCGCACAGCAGCATGAGGGCATCGAAGGCAAAGCCGAGGCGGAACAGCCCAGGGGCGGCCTGGATGTTGGCGGCGGTGGCGGCGGCGTCCCCCGCCACGATGAGCAAGGAGCGGACCAGCACCTCGCTGGAGATGCCGCAGACGATGATGACCAGGTAGAGCAGTCCGGTCGTTCTCGCCAGGGTGCGCCGGGAGGGCCCGGTTGTCCCTTGAACCGTCAAGCCGAATCCCCCCTCAGGCCGTGGGCGGGCACCGTTGCGGCCATCCCGGCGGAATGCCGGACGTTCAGCCGGACAGGGCGCCGACCCCGTTCAGTGTAGCCAACAACCTGGCGAGGCACGCGACCGATCGCCTGCCCGCCGTCGTCGCAACGATCCGCTGCCCCCGCCAGGGGTGGCATTCACGGGTTCGCTCCGGGCAACCCGGAGAGGATGGCGAGGCGGCCCGCCCCGGCCCCCTCGCCATCAGCGGCCGACCTCCGCCGTCTGCAGTGACACGAGCTTGGCGCCGTCAGCCACGTGCTGTCGGCCCGCCTCCCGGAACCCGAACCGGTCGTGAAAGGCACGGGAAGCGGCATTCAGGGGCTCGATGTTGTACTCACAGGCGATGAGGGGCACACCGCCGGCGCGGGCATGGTCGAAGAGATCCCGGTAGAGCCGGCTGCCGATGCCCCGCCCGGCGAACTCCGCGCCCACCACGATCCGGTCCACGTAGAGAAAGCGGGGCAAGCGCGCGGCAAACCAGCGGTGGTTGTCGTTTTCGTAGGGGGCATCCTCCCGCATGGCCAGGAGAAACCCCGCCACCCGCCCCGCCACGGTGGCCACCCGGTGATAGTCCGCCATCCCGTCCAGCAGCCCCAGCCGCTCCCGGTCCATGGGGCTGGTCTCCACCACCACGCGGGCGTTCAGGGCGAGAATGGAATCGAAATCCGCCGCCTCCGCCGGGCGGATGACAGGAAACACCGGCCCGGCATGCTGCCGCAAGTCCGTCATGAGCACCTTCTCTTAAAGGGGTCGGTGACAAATGCTAATCATTCTCCCTTGCGGGGGCGACCCCTGTATGTCTGTCCGATGCGCCGATTGAGCGCCGACTCAACCTGCTCCCGAAAACGGTTGTCGCCGAGTGGCATCGAAAATGTGGCCGCTTTGCGGATGCGGTGGATATCCTCAAGCGGCAGTTCGATATCGAAGAGTTCGCGATAGGCAACGTGCCGAGTACCCTTGTTACAGCCCAGGCCCTGGTACAGCAAATGGGGTCTGATGAGCGAATCGTGATGCCCCAAGGCGTTGTGATGGTAGCTGCTCCAGCGGTAGTCACCCGGATGCCGGACCATCCCGGCCCGAACCGGATTCAGTTCGATATATCGCTGGCAGGACAAAAAGTAGGTTTCCACCTGGACCAGGCTCGACTTATGCCTTCCCTCCCAGAGGGTGCCCGAACGCCTGTATGTGCGGTTGACGTACTGAACGTAGCGGCGTCCGACAGACTGAACGACCCGCGACACGCCCGCCTCTTCCTCCGGACTCATGAGGATGTGCACATGGTTGGTCATGAGCACATAGGCGTGCACGGCAACCCGGTATCGCCTCGCCGCCGAACCGAGGCACTCAAGATAGAAGCGGTAGTCCTCTTCCGCGAAGAAGCAGGCATCCCTGTTGTTGCCTCTCTGGACGACATGACAGGGAACGCCCGGTAAATACATCCGTGGCTTCCGGGGCATAGCGAGTCCTTTCGCTTGCGTGTTGGAGTTGGCTTGAGTTTATAGAAGCCGGAAGGGCAATGCGAATGGATCGCATTTGTCACCGACCCCATTTAACGCGCGAATGGATCGCATTTGTCACCGACCCCATTTAACGCGCGCATGGCCAGGAGAAACCCCGCCACCCGCCCCGCCACGGTGGCCACCCGGTGATAGTCCGCCATCCCGTCCAGCAGCCCCAGCCGCTCCCGGTCCATGGGGCTGGTCTCCACCACCACGCGGGCGTTCAGGGCGAGAATGGAATCGAAATCCGCCGCCTCCGCCGGGCGGATGACAGGAAACACCGGCCCGGCATGCTGCCGCAAGTCCGTCATGAGCACCTTCTCTTAAAGGGGTCGCCCATTAGCAACCTCCGAACAAGATTCGATTACAGATTCATCGTTTGCTTGCCGTATGGATAATTCTCGATAGCGATCACGTACCAGCTCAAATCGAAGGCGTACTTGCTCCTTTTCTTGAGCACCATGATGTCGTCCTTGCCCACGAACTTGTCCGAGAAGCCGCTTTTCAGCGTCTTCACGGCCTGGGAGTGTGATAGCCAACCCACCTGGTGAAGCTCGTCGTCGCTGTTGTGGCGGTTCAGAATGTTACCGTTTATGTCATTCTCCAGCGCCCACTCGTAATCCGCGCTCACCTTGTAATAGCCCACTCCGAAGGCGCCCTTGGAGAACTTCTTCGTGGCCACCAGGTCCGCGTACTTCAGGATGTCCACGCCGGTCTCCTCGCGAAACTCCCGCCGCGAGCCGTCGGCGATGCTCTCTCCGAACTCCAGCCCGCCGCCCGGGACAACGAGCTGGCCCGCCGAGTTGAGAGTCGTGGGCGTCGTTTTCTCGCCATGGAAATACTCGCCCTTCGCCTTCTTGAAGGCCATCAGGACGCGCCCGTTCTCGTCGTATACGACCGCATAGACCTGTGCCATGGCAACTCCCTCCGCATGCAGGCGTGGTGCAGTGACGGGGACCTACAGCCTCGCGCCCGCCCCGGACATGGATGCCGACCGGAGAATGACGTCAACCGAAGCGCTGCGCAGGCAAACCGCTGAGCCGGCGCAAGCCCCGGAAGAGATTCCCTTCCGGGCGTCTCCATATACAGCTACCGGCCACTGGGCCCTGCGGTGAATCGACACCCTCGAATGCCGGGATGCCGGACCGGACCCCTGGTCCGCTACAAGTCCGCGACCATCCGTTCGGCGACCTTTCTGGCACCGGTCCGCAGCCCTTCGACAGCCACGTTCACATCGTCATAGATGGCATCCACCGAAGCCACCACGAACTTCTCGTCGGGCTCGATCTGGACGACCTCGCCCCGCCCCTCCGGGCTGTAGGTGTAGGTCGTGGCGAAGATCCTGTCACTACCTGACTTGCTCATCAGCGAGGCTGAAACGGTGACGCTCGGCGCGACCCCTTTACCCTCCACGACATATCCGCCTCTCAGTTCCGTGACCAGGACCGCGTCGAACTGGCCGTCGACCCTGGAGAGGTCATATGCCTTGCCGTCGGGGAGCATGGGAGGAGCCGGAACGCGATGGATCTCGTAACCCTTGGCGCGGAGCCCTTCCTCCACCCCGGAGAGGAGCGTGCCGCTGAGATCGGGCTGCAGCGGGGAAACCGCGGTCGTGAACCGTGTGGTTGCCGATTCGATCCGGCTCGCTTCGATCCCACCGATGACAGCGCCGCCGATCGCGCCGAACATGTAGAAGACGAAGCCGCCCGGCAGCTGTCCGGGGTAGACGAAGTATTTCTCCGGCTCGGTGGTCTGTACGACCGCGATGCGCTTCAGCCCCTGCTTCGCTTCCGGACTCAGCGCCACCTTGGGCGTCGACGCGCACGCGGTCAGGACAACGGCACAGATGATGATTGAAAGGTTACGGATAGCTGCTTTCACTTTTCTGCCCCCCAATGTTCGAACGCTGAATTGCCGGCACTTCGCCGGTGCCGGGGAAAAGACCACGGTTCCCGCCCGCACCAACCGGTCCGGGGAGGACTGGCAGTGCCGACAAGTGGAGAAGCCGGCGCCGCGCTGGATGCGACGCTGGACGGGGTACCGCGCTACGGAGGGAAGGCAATACAGGGATGGCTTGATCATCGATGCGGGCTCTTCCCTGAACCGGATGCGATCACCTTACACCAGAACCACTGCTCAATCCCAGTCTTTTCAACAGGTTCCGGATGAGCGTACCCCGCGGGAGCGCCGGAGACGCCCGGTCCCCGCAATCACTGCTGCATGACGCGGGGACCGGAGAAAAAATCAAACCGAACTTATAGCGACGTAACCGTGCTGCATAATAGGGTCCGCCCATTGTCGCAAGAAAGGCCACATAACTTACTACCAGCCTGAGACGGAACTGTCAGGCGATTACCATTACTATGCATCCAGGCGTGCCAAAGCGGGCCGACGTTTTACTATGACGATTCTTCGTCAGGGTTGGCTACATCCTGTTGCGCAGAGGCGGCTAATGGGCGACCTCTTTTTCTGTGTGTGATGTCATGATGGTGCATGAATACCATCGTACTCTTTGATTACTGCTTGAAGCCGGTCTGCATACTTGAAAATATCATCCAAGCTGTCAATTGATATTCTCTCTTCATTTTTTTGTGTGAACAACCCAATGTATTTCTGGCTATGATTGAAGTGCAGGCGGCAGATGGGCTTTCTGTTGTTGTCGTCCAAGAGAATACCGCAGTAGCTCTTGGTGTCCCTCATGGCGACCCTGTGAACGTCGACGACCTGGCGAAGGATGGCCTTAACGATATTGAATCCCTCGATCTCTTCAATCGTCGTCTCGATGCCACGGTCTGTCCTCTCTGTCTCTTCATCAGGGTCCTGCCTCTCATTTCCCTCAGAGAAAGGTTTAGCCTCTGTGGCACTAAGGGCCGACTTCAGACGATCGTTAATCTTCTCGTTGACGAACTGCTTCCTGGCCTCCTTCACTATCTCTGAGAACTGTGTCAGGACAGACTGCGTAATCCGTCCATCATAGACCTGCGAGACGAAGAAGCGGATGAATTGCTCAGACGGGTTTTTCAACTCTTCGTCTAGGATCTTTTTGATGGCACCGGTGTACTTCAGCGTGCTGGCTGTCGTCAAAATATCTTCAAGCGAGAAAGCGGACTTCGTAAACTTTTTCAATTCTTGAACCTGGTGTTCTTCAAAATCCAGCAAGTCGAATTCGAAGAACGGCTTGTTGTCCATCTTATTTTTCTCATCGATGTCCGAATAGAATTGATACTGGATGCCGTTCGTGAGAATACCAAAGCGGGCGTCTGTTACAGAAAAGTACCGATAGAGCTGAGATGCGTGCACGGCATCGAGGTTACACCCGCTCCACTTGCACTCGACAAGCATGATGACATCGCCATCTTTCTTAACTGCATAGTCAACCTTCTCACCTTTCTTCGTTCCAATGTCGGCAGTGAATTCCGGAACGACTTCAAATGGATTGAATACATCGTATCCAAGGGCTGAAAAGAAAGGCATGACTAATGCGTTCTTTGTTGCCTCCTCAGTCTGAATGTGTTCGCGCTGCTTCGGAATTCGACCAGCCAATTCATTGATTTTATCAATCAGGTCCATTGTCCTCTCTCCGGTCTGCTGTGAATGATTGAATAGCAATGGCGAGAGGAAGGAAAAAGTCTCATTCCTTCCATTAAATATAAATACCCTTTTTCCCTAATAGGGGAGGCCAGGGACATAGAGTCTTGGCGTCCTTGGTATCGCAATCCCTTGCGTCTTTATCGTAAGACAAGAAAGCCATCAGAGAGCCACTCGGCTGGTCAAAGTTTATTCCCTCCGTCCCCTTTTTCCGCGTTATTGTCCACATGCGCTACTTCGACAAATGATTGGCAATAAGTGATGCACTAATCGCGACAACAAAATTGAAACCAAATACAATGGCGGCAATGATTAAGCTTTTTCTATTGTTCGCTTTTATTTTATTTATTTGCTTCTCATCCCCTCTATTGAGGCTTATGTACGAAAGTTCTTCAGTCGCATCTAATGATTTTTCAAGCTTCCCCCCCAAGAACGCACCCACCTTGTACGAAAAAAACAAGAGCAAAAATGCACTTATAAGGAATTCTGTAAGAATTCTTGGCGAAAAGACATCGCTAGGAAAATAGTTTCCTATCATTTTATATGTAATGTATGACATAAAAATAAGCAAACCATATTTGGATATACCTGGAAATGATTCGGAATATTTTCTCAACAATTTAATAGGCTTGGCTGATATCGATATATTCAGTGCTTTAAACCAATCATCAATCGCGCCCATTATGTTTCTTGCAAGCATGTAATCAACATACTCAATTGTTACTTTTGCTGATGATGCTCCAATTATTTTCAAAAGACCAGCAGGCAGCCTTTCCCGCACTTGTTGAAGCACAACAATACCTGACGCCATTCTCAACTCTATCTTATAGGGCTGTGGTTTTTGCGTTCTTGGTAAGCTAATCAGTAAATTATATTCAATCAAAATGCTTTCTACTGGCGATGGATTGCTTGAATTATAGAGCTTGAATCTCTCGAATGAACTAAACCGATCTTTTGTGTCCTCTTGGTGAAACACCGTGACATTGCAATTTGCCTCTATTAAATTGTATTGCTCACAAAGTTGTTCAACCTTAATATTTAACTGCTCAAGGTCAGACATTCCCAATTGATAAGCGATATTATAATCACGACTAATTTCTTCTGTTTTGCCAGTAATCTCGTTATATGCAGCCTGATATGCTTGCAAGCTAATTTGCTCTGCAGCAGTTCTATCAGGCTCGATTCGCTCTACACGCGAATACTCATCTGATGTTTGTATTTCACTTTTCGTCATTACATTTCCCCATTAAATATATCGCCAATCTCAGCTGACGAGGACAGCGTTGCAGCCCGAGGTCGACTGTAGCGCTGCGTTAGAGTTCATCTGGATTTTTGCTCACCCATTCCGGCGCATACAGAAGAACTGGCGCTCTGTCTCCTCCGCTCCAGATAGCACTATCAATTCCCCAATAGAAGAAATGTGCTTTTCTTCCTCCGGACAATTCCTTTTCACTTTCGTTTCCGGATCTCGTATAAATAACAACTAGATCACCAGTGGATACTGTTTTATAGGGGAACCAATACGTATGAAATGTGCCGATTGTTACCCCACCATCGTTGTATCCAGCCTGAACAAGGAGGTAATCACCTATGTCCGAGTTCGAAAGAACCTTTAGAACCAAGCGTTCTTTTTGGCGGTCACCCTTATCTGCAACGGATTTGATCTCCAATTTCATCGCCTCACCACCTTCGAAGCGATGCCTCCGATAATCAACACCAACCCCAGCACGATGGAAATCCAGCCGTGTGGCTTACCAGGCAACCACAAGGTCGGCGCGAGCCCTAGTATGGCTGCGCCGACCGTCAAGCAGACCCCGAATGTTACGTCCTGTACCACGTGAACTTTTAATTTTTCATTCAGGACAGCAGCCTTCGTTTCGGCGTCATAGTACCGATCTTGGTAGCCACCCAGCTTTTCCGTTTCTTTTTCGAGCCTTTCTATATCGTCTATCAACATGCGCTGAACAGCTGGCGACGATAGTTCCTCGTCGGATAACTCCCGGCGTAGCTTGCTAAAGGCTTTTCTCCCTTTAACGTGCGGGACATGCACTGGTTCACCAGTGTCTTCCGGTGCGACTTCTTGATCTTCTGGTTCAGCCATTCAAGATTCCCCGGTTACCGCATAAAACTCTAACAGTTCAAATCAATGGAACTTTCCAACCTATCAACAACAAATGGTAACTTTTCGCATATCCCCATGGAGCGATGCCTCGCATGCACTTCTTACACACACACTGCACTTCATGCTGATTCATATCGTCATGACGAGCCACTCAGTCACGACAACCTCATTACCAACAGGTTGATATCCGACAGCCGACCGCATAACAACGACAGACACCTCACAACCTTCGACGACCAGCAATCTGAACCCTCAACCCGCCCCCCCTACAAACACCCCAACCCCCGCCTCTGATACGTGTAATCCGCCGGCCTGATCCGCCCGAGAGCCTTCAGTCTGTCCAGGTTCCGGCAGGCGGCGAGGTTGTCGGCCCGCTCCCGCTCCTCGTACAGGCGATCGCGGTCCTCGCGGAAATCCTGGCGCTGGCTGCGGTAGGCCTCGCGCTGCTCGATCTGCTGGAGCATGCGCCGCTCGCTCTCGCGCAGGCCGGAGCCGGGGGTGTAGGTGTCCTGCACGTCGATGCGCTCGTGGACCGGGCCGCAGAGGTGGTCGGAGAAGATGATGGTGCCGTCGGGGCCCGGGCAGCGGTAGAGGGTCACGGCCTGGGCAGGGCAGGTGAGGATGGAGAGGAGTGCGGCAATCACGACCCTGTGCATGAGCGGTACGTCCCTGTTGGTTCAAGTCGTTAATCTATAGACTTTTTTCCCTGCCGTTGCAAAGGCGCCGCATGCAGTCCCGGTCATTTGTGAAGCCCGTCACAGTACCGGCCCCTCCCCCGAGAAGCTGAAGCGGTCGAACAGCTCCCGGCTGGACTGGTTTTCCATCAGCTCGTGGGCCACCAGCAGGCCGGTGGCGGACCAGGTCTGGTGGAAGTTGGCGCGGCGGCCGATGAGGCTGCCGCGGCGGCCGTCGTAGTACTCGGGCCAGCCGTCGCGCTCGATGCGCCGCCCCAGCAGCTCCACGGCCTGCTCGGCGAGGTTGAGCCGGCCGGTGCGCACGGCGGCGGCGACGAAGGGCCAGATGAGCACCGGCCAGTTGCCGCCGTTGTGGTAGGACCAGGCGCTGTTCTTGGGGTCGCTGCCGGTGAGGAAGGACCACTCGTCGCCGGTGACCGCCGGGTAGCAGATCTTCAGCGGTATCTCGCCCACCAGGTCGTCCCAGTGCTGGGCGTAGAGGTTCATGATGCCGTGGGACTCCTCGCGGGTGGCGAGCCCGAAGATGATGGCCAGCAGGTTGCCCTGGGCGAAGAAGCGGAAGTCCACCCGGCCCGGGCCCTGGTTGCCCACCAGGTAGCCGCTGCGGTCGTTGAGCCAGCCGTCCATCCACTCGGGGATGCTCTCGGGGTAGACGTTGAGGATGTTGACCGCCTCGGGGCCGGCCTCCTCGCCGCGGAAGCGGTGGATCTCGTTGAGCCGCTCGCGGTCCACCCAGTAGTGGCGGCGCACGTAGCCGCGCAGGGCGCGGATGCGCACCGTGAGCGCCTCCTCGGTGGGGGCGTTGCGGGCCTCGGGGCCGCTGTCGCGCAGCAGTTCGCGGGCGGTGAGCAGCATGCCGTAGTAGAGGGCCTGGATCTCGATGGGATGGCCGTAGACCCCCATGCGCCGGTCGATCATGAACGCCCCGTCGGGCACCAGCAGGGTGGGCGTGGACTCGAAGGTCTCGCGCAGGTAGAGGTCCAGCACCTGGCACAGGCAGCGCTGCACCTCGGCGGAGTGCACCAGGGTGCAGTCGCCGGTGGCGATGGTGTAGGCGCGCAGGAGGAACACCCACCACATGGCCGAGTCCACCGGGATGACCCGGCCGATGGCCCGCTCGCCGAAGTCGGCGATGATCTGCTCATCGCCCCCCTCCTCCACCACCCGGAAGCTGGCGGGCATGAGCCCCATGGAGCGGGGGTGGCCGGCCAGCACGGGCTGCTGGCCGCGCAGCTCCATCACCGTGACCAGGAAGTTGCGCACGATGGCCGGCTCGCCCTTCAGCAGGTAGTAGAGGGCCGAGGGCACGAAGTCGCGCACGAAGCACTCGTGGTAGTTGGCCGCCTCGGGGTTGGCGTCGCAGGCCGCGGCGGTGCCCACCGGCTCGCCCCGGTAGCGGAGGATGGAGTGGTCCAGCAGCGCCTCGGCGCCGTTGATGAGTGCGTTCTGGTCCATGGGCTCAGCGTGGGCTCGGGTTGAGGGTGCGCGGCCCGTCGGCGGCGGGCTCCCGCCGCAGGATGGCGTCCGGCTTGTACTCGGGCTCCAGCGGCCGGCCGGCGGCCCGCTTGGCCGCGATCTCCTCCAGGGTCTTCTCGATGGCGAGGAAGCGCTCGGGGCTGGCGGGGTGGCTGGCCATGAGGCCGCCGCGGATGCTGGAGGGGTGCTCGGCGGCCATGCGGCGCCAGAAGTTGGCGGCGTTGTCGGCCGGCACCCCGGCGCGGGCCATGATGTAGAGGGCGATGTAGTCGGCCTCGGCCTCGAACTCCTTGGAGTAGGTCTGGGCGGCCAGGTTGCCGAACAGCCCCGAGGTGTTGACGCCGTAGACCGCCGCCAGGATGTCGAAGATGGAGCCGAACATGGCGTTGCGGCGCTGGGACTCCACGTGCAGCATGGCGTTGTGGGCGATCTCGTGGGCGATGACCAGCGCCAGCTCCCGGTCGCTGTCCACGAAGCGCAGCATGCCGCGGGTGACGTAGACGTTCCCGCCGTCGGCGTAGGCGTTCACTGCGTCCCCCCCCACCAGCGCCACGGGGCTGTCGCAGCCGGCGTCCGGGGTCACGTCGAGGAGCCGCTCGGCGCCGTCGCGGCGGACTTTGAACACCGCCGGGACGCCCGGCTCCAGCGCCTCGTCCAGCAGCTTGCCCAGCGCCTTTCCGGCCCCCTCGCCGGTGGGCGCGTCGCGCCCGGCCACCTGCAGCAGCACGTCGCCCTCCGCCATGCCCGCCCGCGCGGCGGGCCCCTCCGGCACCAGGAAGATGGCCCGGGGGGCCTCCCCCACGCCGAGCAGCTTCACGCCGGCGTCGCGGAACTCCTTGGTGAAGGAGTCGCGGTTGATGAAGGAGACGCCCAGGGTGGCGGTGGTCTTGTCGCCGCAGAAGGGGACGGCGGCGGTGATGAGGGGGTAGGCCACCCGGGACAGGCGGCCCTGGGCCTCCACCTGGCTGGACAGGGCGATCTCCCGCTGTCGGGCGGCCTCCTCCCGCACCAGGGCGTCGTCGAGGTCGGCGCGGCGGGTCGTCGGCGCGGCGCAGCCGGCCAGCAGCAGCGCCAGGGCGAACAGCGCGGAGAGGCGCCGGGCCGTGGCGAACGCGCCGGCGAAGTGTGCGGCCGGGGTCATGGGCGGGCCTCCCGCAGCAGGATCACCAGGATAAGCAGCCCCAGCGACACCGCCCACAGCAGCAGGTAGCTGCGCATGGACTGCTGGGCCTTGCGCTTCTCGAGCCAGGTCCGGGGCCGGACGTGCTTGGCCAGCAGCACCAGCTTCGCCGCCAGGTTCACGCAGACCACGTTGGCCAGCAGGAGCAGGCCGGCGCCCGTGGCCATCTGCAGCTGCCCCGCGCCGAGCATCATGCCGAAGGTGGCCGTCGGCGGCAGCAGGGCGACGGCCACCATCACCCCCACCAGGACACTGGCCAGGCTGCCGGTGAGGGAGATGACGGCGGCGGCGCCGGAGGCCAGGGCCAGCGCCAGCGAGTCGAGCCCCACGTCGGTGCGGGAGAGCAGCTCGTGGCTGGCGAGCTCCAGGGGCCAGAGGAAGCCGATGGCCAGCGAGAGGGCGAAGGCGATGGCGAGCCCCGCGAGGTTGGCCTTCACGGCCCGCCAGATGAGGGCCTGGTCGCCCAGCGCCGTGCCCAGGGCCAGGGCCAGGTTCGGCCCCAGCAGGGGCGCGATCACCATGGCCCCGATGACCACGCCCACGTTGTCCTCGATGAGCCCGATGGCGGCCACCACGGTGGAGAGGACCACCAGCAGCAGGTAGTTGCTGTCCAGCCGCGTGCCCGCCTCGATGCGCTCGTAGAGCTCCTCCCGGGAGGCGGTCACCGGGTTCTCCGGCTCCACGGCCGGCTCCTCCGGGCGCGGCAGCACCGCCTCGATGTCCATCACCACGATCCGGAACTCCCCTCCGCCGAGGGCCCCCTGGAGGCTGTCGAGCGCCGCCTGCAGCTGTTCCGGGGCCAGCAGCAGGCGCACCACCGCGCGCCCCTGCTCGCCGGGCCCCATGTCCCACCAGTCGGCCGCCAGCTGCTGCTCGGCGATGCCCTGGATGGTGTCGCGGTAGCCGCTCTCGGCGACAACTTCGACCAGTTTCACCGCCTCTCCCCCGCGCTGGCGCTCACTCGGTGTCCCCGCCTTCGGCCTCGAGGGCCGCCGGGTCGCGCACGGCGTGGCCCAGCTCCAGCTCCCGGGGGGTGGCGTCGCGGATGTCCAGCACCTCCAGGTGGAAGCGCAGGCGCAGCCCGGCGTAGGGGTGGTTGCCGTCGAGGGTGAGGGTCTCCCCCTCCACCCCGGTGACGCGGAACTTCACCACGTGGCCGTCGGGGGCCTCGCCGTCCACCTCCACCCCCACCCGCCGGCCCTCGGGCGGCAGCTCGGCGGCGGGGACGCTCAGCACCAGGTCCGGCTCCCAGGCGCCGAAGGCCTCGCCGGGGTCGAGGGTCAGCTCCGCCTTCATGCCCACCTCCAGCCCCTCCAGCGCCGCCTCCACCTTGGGGAAGGCGCCGCCGTAGCCGCCGTGGAGGTAGTAGAGGTCGTCGCGGTACTCCAGGGTGCGGTTGCTGCCGTCGTCGAACAGGGCGTAGCGCAGCCGCACCACCTTGTCCTTGCGCACGGCGGTGTACTTGGGCTTGCTGACGAAGTGGACGGTCTCGCCTGTCATGGGGCCGGCCTCCCGCCGGAGTTTGGCTCATTCCCGAGCCATGCGGTCTGATTTGTACTAGGATCGTGCCCTGACAACGCTAACCCACAACGACGGAACTGCCAATGCCGAACGCCATACGCATCCATGAACTGGGCGGCCCCGAGGTCCTGAGCTGGGAAGAGATCACCGTGGGCGAGCCCGGCCCCGGCGAGGTGCGCCTGCGCCAGACCGCCGTGGGGCTCAACTTCATCGACGTCTACTTCCGCACCGGCCTCTACAAGGCCCCCGCCCTGCCCTTCATCCCCGGGCTGGAGGGCGCCGGCGTGGTGGAGGCGATGGGCGCGGGGGTCGACACCCTGGCGGTGGGCGACCGCGTGGCCTACGCCACCCAGCCCCTGGGCGCCTACGCCGAGGCGCGGGTGATGGCCGCCGACCGGCTGGTGAAGGTGCCCGACAGCGTGGACGACCAGACCGCCGCGGCGATGATGCTGCAGGGCATGACCGCCCAGTACCTGCTGCGCCAGACCTACCCGGTGCAGGCCGGCCAGACCATCCTGTTCCACGCCGTCGCCGGCGGCGTGGGGCTCATCGCCTGCCAGTGGGCCAAGCACCTCGGCGCCACGGTCATCGGCACGGTGGGCAGCGAGGCCAAGGCGGAGCTGGCCCGCGCCCACGGCTGCGACCACACCATCAACTACAAGAGCGAGGACTTCGTCGCCCGGGTGCGGGAGATCACCGAGGGCCGCGGCGTGCCGGTGGTCTACGACTCGGTGGGCAAGGACACCTTCATGAAGTCGCTGGAGTGCCTGTCGCCGCGCGGCATGCTGGTGAGCTTCGGCCAGTCCTCCGGCGCGGTGGCCCCGCTCGACCCCGGCATCCTGAGCGCCCGCGGCTCCCTCTACCTCACCCGCCCGACGCTGTTCACCTACACGGCGAAGCCGGAGGACCTGCAGGCCACCGCCCGGGAGCTGTTCGAGGTGGTGGGCGCGGGACACGTGAAGATCGAGGTGAACCAGCACTTCCCCCTGCGGGACGCCGCCGAGGCCCACCGGGCGCTGGAGGCGCGGCGCACCACCGGATCCTCGGTGCTGACGGTCTGAGCATGGTTGATTCTGAATAGACAGGATTGACAGGATTTTTCAGGATTTACAGGATGTTCGACAGGCGGAATGGGGTGAGGGACAAACCGCAGGGTTCTCCGGCCCCGGCGGCCCGAGCGGAGCCTGTGGGAGGCCCGCCCCCGGGGCGACGGGGCACTGGCCGGGCCCATGGGCTCACCAACACCCGGCCCTGCCCAAAGTCCCCACACAGGATCCTGTCCATCCTGTAAATCCTGTCTATACAAAAACCCATCGCCGCGAGGGCGCGCCTCCCGTAGGTGCAGATTCATCTGCACACCCCGGCGGTCCGAGCGGAGCCTGTGGGAGGCCCGCCACCGGGGCGATGGGGCACTGGCCGGGGCCCATGGGCTCACCAACACCCGGCCCTGCCCAAAGCCCCCACAAAGAATCCCGTCCATCCTGTAAATCCTGTCCATTCAACCCGCACTACCCCAGCAGCAGGCTGTCGTCGTCCAGGGCCTGGTGGCGCGCCTGTGCGAACAGCGCCACCAGGTCCGGCACCGCCAGCCCGGCCCGCTCCCCGCCGCTGACGTCCAGGGCGATGCGCCCCTCGTGCAGCATCAGGGTGCGGCTGCCCGCCGCCAGCGCCTGGCGCATGGAGTGGGTCACCATCAGGGTGGTGAGGCGGTGCTCCTCCACCACCCGCCGGGTGAGCTCCAGCACCATCTCCGCCGTGCGCGGGTCGAGCGCCGCGGTGTGCTCGTCCAGCAGCAGCACCCGGCTCGGCTGCAGGGTGGCCATGAGCAGGCTCACCGCCTGGCGCTGACCGCCGGAGAGGCGGTCCATGCGCTCGGACAGGCGCGCCTCCAGCCCCAGCCCCAGCTCCGCCAGCCGCTCCCGGAACAGGTCCCGGCGGGCGCCGCCCAGCGCCCGGCGCAGGCCGCGACGCCGGCCCCGGGCGTGGGCCAGGGCCAGGTTCTCCTCCAGGGTCAGCTCGGCGCAGCTGCCCGCCACCGGGTCCTGGAACACCCGCGCCACCCGCCCGGCGCGGCGGGCGGCGGGCCAGCGGGTGACGTCGGTCTCGTCCACCAGCACCCGCCCGGCGTCGGGTATCACCTCCCCGGAGACGGCGTTGAGCAGGGTGCTCTTGCCCGCGCCGTTGGAGCCGATGACGGTGACGAACTCCCCGGCGCCGATGGTGAGGTCCAGCCCCCGCAGCGCCGGGGTCTCCAGCGGCGTGCCGCGGGCGAAGGTGACCTGCAGCCCCTCGAGCCGGATCATTCCCCGCCTCCCCGGCTGAACAGCGCCCTGGTCGAGCGGCGCATGCCCGGCAGCAGCAGGGCCGCCACCACCAGCACCGCGGTGATGAGGTTCAGGTCCTGGGCCTTGAGGCCGATGAAGTCGGCGTTCAGCGCCAGGGCCACCGCCAGCCGGTAGACCACCGAGCCCGCCAGGCAGCCGAGGGTGGCCCAGAACAGGGTGCGGGGCGGCAGCAGCGCCTCGCCGCCGATGACCGCCGCCAGCCCCACCACGATCACCCCCACCCCCATGGTCACGTCCGCGCTGCCCTGGCTCTGGGCGAACAGCGCCCCGGCCAGCCCCACCAGGGCGTTGCTGAGGGCCATGCCCGCCAGCACCGCCGCGCCGGTCCCGATGCCCTGGGCGCGGGCCATGCGCGGGTTCATGCCGGTGGCGCGCATGGCCAGCCCCCGCTCCGAGGCGAGGAAGCGGTCCAGCAGCCACTTGACCAGCAGCACCCCCCCCAGCAGCACCAGCGGCAGGCGCACGTAGCCGGGCAGGGGCAGCGCCTCCAGCGGGGTGAAGACGGTGGGCTCCATCAGCAGGGAGATATTGGGCCGGCCCATGATGCGCAGGTTCACCGAGTACAGCGCGATCATGGTGAGGATGCTGGCCAGCAGGTGGAGGATGCCCAGGCGCACGTTCATCCACGCGGTCACCAGCCCGGCGGCGGCCCCGGCCAGGAGCGCGGCCAGGGTGGCGAGCCAGGGGTTCCAGCCCGAGACGATGAGGGTGGCGGCCACCGCCGCCCCCAGGGGAAAGCTGCCGTCCACGGTCAGGTCCGGGAACTGCAGCACCCGGAAGGAGAGGAAGATGCCCAGCGCCACCAGGCCGAACAGCAGCCCGGTCTCGACGGCGCCCAGCAGGGCGATGAGGCTCATGTGCGGATGACTCCGGGAGTGGTGTCTCGTACGGCGCGGAGTGCCGCCGGCGCCGGCCACGGGCAGTGTAACCGGGCGGGCGGAGTGATTTGAATGGACAGGATTTACAGGATGGACAGGATTCTGTGTGGGGGCTTTGGGCAGGGTCAGGTGTTGGTGAGCCCATGGGCCCCATCGCCCCGGGGCGGGCCTCCCACCGGCCGCGGCCGGGCAGCCGGGATGGGATCGCCGGGGCGGGGCGTTCTCTCAGGAGGAGCAGCTGACGACGACCTGCGGCGCGCCCGCCGGGGGCGGGGCGGCATAGGCTTCCAGGCCCGGGCGCCCGGTCCAGGGATCGGCGAGCACCTCCATGAGGCGATCGATTTCCGCGAAATCCCCCGTGCGGGCCCGCTCGATGGCGTGCTGGGCCAGGTGGTTGCGCAGGACGTAGAGCGGGTTGACGGCCTCCATCGCCGCGCGGCGGGCGCTGTCGCCGACCGCCTCCGCGCGCAGCCGCGCCCGGTAGCCGGCGAGCCAGGCGTCGAAGGCGGCCCGGTCGGCGAAGCGGTCCCTCACCTTCGGGTGACGGTCGGTGTCGCTGCCGCGCACCTCGGAAAGCTCACGGAAAGTAAGGGTATAATCGGCCCCCGCGGCCGCCATCAGCCGCAGCAGCCCGGCGCTCAGCTCCGCGTCCTCGCGGCGCAGCTCCCGCAGCCCGAGCTTGGCCTGCATGCCGTTGCCGTAGTGGCGGTAGAAGGCGGGCTGGTAGGCCTCCAGCAGCGCCCTGGCGCGTTCGGCGGCGGCCTCGGGCGCATCGGCGTCGATGAGGGGCAGGAAGGCCTGGGCCAGGCAGCCCAGGTTCCACAGCCCGATGGCGGGCTGGCGGTCGAAGGCGTAGCGGCCCCAGTGATCGGAGTGGTTGCAGATGAATCCCGGGGCGTAGGCGTCGAGGAAGCCGTAGGGGCCGTAGTCGAGGGTCAGGCCGAGGATGGACATGTTGTCGGTGTTCATGACCCCGTGGGCGAAGCCCGCCAGCTGCCAGCGGGCGATGAGCGCGGCGGTGCGCTCGATGACCGTCTCCAGCAGGCGGGGGTAGCGGTCCGGCTCGCCCTCCAGTTCGGGGAAGTGGTGGCCGATGACGTGGTCGGCCAGCACCCGCAGGGCGTCGAAGCGGCCGCGGTGGTAGTGGACCTCGAAGGATCCGAAGCGCACGTGGCTGGGGGCCAGGCGCACCAGGGTGGCGCCGGTCTCGATCTGCTCGCGGTAGACCTCGTCGTCGGTGCCCACCAGGCACAGCGCGCGGGTGGTGGGGATGCCGAGCCCGTGCAGGGCCTCCGAGGCCAGGTACTCGCGGATGGACGAGCGCAGCACCGCGCGGCCGTCGCCGTCGCGGGAGTAGGGAGTGCGTCCGCCGCCCTTGAGCTGCACGTCCCAGCGCTCGCCGCGGCCGTTGACCACCTCGCCCAGCAGCAGGGCGCGGCCGTCGCCGAGCCGGGGGACGTAGTGGCCGAACTGGTGGCCGGCGTAGAGGGCGGCGATCGGCTCGGCCCCCGCCGGCAGCCGCGCGCCGCCGAAGTGCTCGGCGAAGTCGGGGCGCCGCGCCTCGCGCGGGTCCAGGTCGATGAGCCCGGCGGCGGCCGGGTTGAAATGGACCAGGTACGGCCGCCCGACCGGATCGGGGTCCACCGGGCGGTGGAAGCCCTCCGGCAGGCGGGCGAAGGTGTTGTGGAAGCGCAGTGATTCGAGGGTTTGCATGAGGCCATCGTGCCCGCCGCCGATGACCGGTTCAACCCGTGGAAAAACAGGTGTTTGAAGTCGATCGCAAAAGATGGTGAAGACCCCTTGACAGGGGTGGGAATTGGCCTGATATTTCGCGCCGTGATCGTGGTGTGCCCGGCACCCGATCGAGCGGGAAGCATCCGTCCGAGGTCCCTGTCCCGGGGGCCGTCAGGCCGCCGCCGAGGCGGCCTCCAGCCCAGCCAGACCCTCCATCCGGATCATGCGCCGCAGCATCGGCGTCCCGGCGCCCGGCACGACCCGTGCCGGCCCGGCGCCTCCCGGCCGCGGCATTATACTTGCGAGTATGGGCAACGTGATTAAACGCAAATCAACTCTGTTCCTGGTGCTCCTGGTGGTGTTCGCCAACCTGGGGCTGTGGGCCGCCATCAACTGGCCCGCCCAGGCGCCGGCCTGGAGCGGACCCATCAAGGGCGTCTCCTTCAGCCCCTATCACCCCGGGCAGGATCCCCAGGCCGGCCGCTATCCCGGCGTCGAGGAGATGGACGCGGATCTGGCGCGGGTCGCCGGCATGGTGCGCAAGGTGCGCACCTACTCCTCCATCGACGGGTTCGAGAACATTCCGCGGCTGGCGGAGAAGTACGACCTGGCGGTCACCGCGGGCGCGTGGCTGGACAAGCGCGGCGAACGCAACGAGCGCGAGATCGTCAACCTGATCCGCAACGCCCGCACCTACAGGAACATCGACCGGGTCATCGTGGGCAACGAATCGGTGCTGCGCGCCGACCTCACCGTCCCGGAGCTGATCCGCTACCTGCGGCAGGTGAAGCGCGCCGTGAACGTGCCCGTGAGCACCGCCGAGCCGTGGCACGTCTGGCACGATCACCCCGAGCTGGCGCGCGAGGTGGACTACATCGCCGTGCACATCCTGCCCTACTGGGAAGGGGTGCCCCGCGCCGACGCCCTGGACCACGTGATGATGCGCTACCGCGACCTGCGCCGGGCCTTCCCCGGCAAGCCCATCCTCATCGCCGAGGTGGGCTGGCCCAGCGCCGGGCACCGCTTCGGGGACGCCGAGCCGAGCCGGGTGGACCAGGCGGAGTTCGTCCGCGGCTTCCTCAACCTGGCCGCGCGGGAGCGCCTCGACTACTTCGTCATGGAGGTCTTCGACCAGGGCTGGAAGCGGGGCCTGGAAGGCGAGGTGGGCGCCCACTGGGGGCTGCTCGATGCGGAGCGGGAGCAGAAGTTCCCCTTCACCGGACCGGTGGCGGAGTACCCCCACTGGCAGTTCCAGGCGCTGCTCGCCACCCTGCTGGCGCTGCTGCCCATGATCTGGTTCCTGTGGCGCTGGCACAATATCGCCAACGCCGGCCGGCTGGTCTTCACCCTCCTGATCCAGGTGGCGGTCTCGCTGCTCATCTGGACCCTGTTCATGCCCGCCAACATCGAGATCGGCAAGCTGGGGCTGCTGATCTGGGGCGTGCTGCTGCCGGCCCAGCTGGCGCTGATGCTGGTGGTGCTCATCAACGGCTTCGAGCTCACCGAGCTGCTGTGGCGCAAGCGCCTCAAGCTGCGCTTCCCGGACAGCGAGCTGCGGCGCACCGAGAAGCTTCCCATGGTGTCGCTGCACCTGGCCATCTACAACGAGCCGCCGGAGCTGGTGATCCAGACCCTCGACAGCCTGGCCGCCCTCAACTACCCCGATTTCGAGGTGCTGGTCATCGACAACAACACCCGCGACGCCGCGGTGTGGCTGCCGGTGAAGGCCCACTGCGAGCGGCTCGGGCCGCGCTTCCGCTTCTTCACCCTGGGCCAGTGGAAGGGCTTCAAGGCCGGCGCGCTCAACTTCGCCCTCGGCCAGACCGACCCGCGGGCCGAGGTCATCGGGGTGGTGGACAGCGACTACGAGGTGCGCTCCGACTGGCTGCGGCGCCTGGCGCCCTACTTCCGCCGCCCGCAGGTGGGCTTCGTGCAGGCGCCCCAGGATCACCGCGCCTGGGAGCTGGACCGCTTCAAGGAGATGATCAACTGGGAGTATGCCGGCTTCTTCCACATCGGCATGGTCCACCGCGCCCAGCGCAACGCCATCATCCAGCACGGCACCATGACCCTCATCCGCCGCCGGGCCCTGGAGCGGGTCGGGGGCTGGTCGGAGTGGTGCATCTGCGAGGACGCCGAGCTGGGCCTGCGGCTGATGCAGGACGGCTACGAGTCGGTCTACGTCAACGAGCCCTTCGGCAAGGGCCTCACCCCCGACTCCTTCACCGGCTACAAGAAGCAGCGCTTCCGCTGGGTCTACGGCGCGGTGCAGATCCTCAAGTCCCACTGGCACGAGCTGCTGCCCTGGCACGAGGGGGGGCTGACCCTGGCCCAGCGCTACCACTTCGCGGCCGGCTGGCTGCCCTGGTTCGGCGACGGCCTGCACCTGGTGTTCAGCACCCTGGCGCTCGCCTGGACCGCGGGCCTGGTGCTGCTGCCACGCTACTTCGACTTCCCGCTGGCGGCGTTCCTGGTGCCGACGCTGGGCATGTTCGCCTTCAAGGTGCTCCACTCCCTGTGGCTCTACGCGGCCCGGGTGCGCTGCAGCCGGCGCCAGCGCCTGGGCGCGGCGGTGGCCGGCATGGCGCTGACCCACACCATCGCCCGCGGCGTCATCAAGGGGCTGCTCACCAACAACGCCCCCTTCTTCCGCACCCCCAAGTCCGAGGACAAGCCGGCGCTCATGGCCGGCCTGGCCATGGCCGCCGAGGAGCTGACCATGCTCGGCCTGCTCTGGGGCGGCTGCATCGCGGTGCTGGCCGTCTACGGCCCGAACCACCCCGAGGCGCTGCTGTGGGCGACGGTGCTGGCGGTGCAGTCGCTGCCCTACGTGGCGGCCCTGGCGCTGTCCATGGCCAACGCCTTCCCGGCCCAGGCGCCCATCGGCCTGCCGGCGCCGGAGGCGCGCAAGGCCCGCGCCCCGATGCCCGCCACCATCACCCGGACCACAGCCTGACCGGCGGCCCCGGGAACCCTTGTGGGAGGCGCGCCCTCGCGGCGCTTGGTTTTTGAATGGACAGGATTTACAGGAGTGACGGGATTCTGTGTGGGGGCTTTGGGCAGGGCCGGGTGTTGGTGAGCCCATGGGCCCGGCCAGTGCCCCGTCGCCCCCGGGGGCGGGCCTCCCACAGGCTCCGCTCGGGCCGCCGGGGTGTGCAGATAAATCTGCACCCACCGGGAGGCGCGCCCCGCCGCGACGGGGCTCAGCCCTCCCGCGACCGCGCCGCCTCCCGCTCCTCGCGCCAGGCCTGGGCGCGGGCGTACTGTTCGCGCAGGGAGGCCATCTGGGCCGAGAGGGCGGCGCAGGCCGCCTCGCCGTTGCCCTCCCGCAGGGCGGAGAGGATGCGCCCGTGCTGGGACAGCACCTCGGCGCGGTCGCGGAAGCGGTAGACCACCAGGTTCATGACCGGCTGCAGGGCCTCGATCACGGCGTACATCACGAACTCCAGCACCGGGTTGCGGGCGGCGGTCACCAGGGCGCGGTGGAAGCGCACGTCCGAGGCGCAGAACTCCTCGTCGGTGAGCGCCCCGGCCCGCTGCCGTTCCAGCTCCTCGGCCATGACCTCCAGCTCCGCGGCGGTGCGCCGCTCCGCCGCCAGGCGACAGCAGAGCAGCTCCAGCGACTCCCGCGCCTCGGCGATCTGGGGCAGCTCGAACTCCCCCAGGCTCACCATCAGGGTGGCGGCGGTGGCCAGCGCCCCGCTCAGCTCATCGCGTCCCGGGCGGTTGACGAAGGTGCCCCCCGCGGGCCCCCGGCGCGAACGCACCAGGTTCTGCGCCGCCAGCCGCTTGAGCGCCTCGCGGATGGTGGGACGGGAGACGCCGAAGCGCTCCGCCAGCTCCGTCTCGGTGGGCAGCCGGTCGTCCGCCCGCAGGCGGCCCTCCAGGATGGCGTCGCGGATGTTGTCGGCGATCTGCTTGGCCAGGCTCTGGGATTCCAGCGGTTGGTAGTCGAGGGACATGGTTCAGCAGCCTGTATTTGTAAAAAGACATAAAACAATATTTGTTTGACAAATACTAGCCCCGCTTCCAGACTGATGTCCACACAAGATTTCCCCCGGGAAACCCGTGCGGATGTCGCGCGGTATGCGGTACAAAGGCGGGGATTACCCGGATTGAACCAGCGGCGGCGCAGACCGCCCCCAGCAGCGGGACTGACTACCATGAGCCAGGAAACCTTCAGGGCCCTCGTCCTCACCGAGGAGGAGGGCGTCGTCAAGCACGCCATCCGCGAACTCACCAACGCCGACCTGCCCGAGGGCGAGGTGCTGGTGGACGTGGACTACTCCTCCCTCAACTACAAGGACGGCCTCGCCGTCAGCGGCAAGGGCAAGATCGTGCGCCGCTACCCGATGGTGCCGGGCATCGACTTCGCCGGGACGGTGCTCGAGTCGGCCAGTGCCGAGTGGAAGCCCGGCGACCGCGTGGTTCTCACCGGCTGGGGCGTGGGCGAGCGCTACTGGGGCGGCTACAGCCAGCGGGCGCGGGTGAAGGGCGAGTGGCTGGTGCCCCTGCCCGAGGGGCTGGACAGCCGCCGGGCCATGGCCATCGGCACCGCCGGGTTCACCGCCATGCTCTGCGTCATGAGCCTGGAGGATGCCGGGGTGCGGCCGGAGAGCGGCACCGTGCTGGTCACCGGCGCCGCCGGCGGCGTGGGCAGCGTGGCGGTGGCCGTCCTGGCGCAGCTCGGCTACCGGGTGGCCGCGGTCACCGGGCGCGAATCGGCCCACGGCTACCTGCACGGTCTCGGGGCGAAGGAGGTGGTGCCGCGCGAGGAGCTCTCCGAGCCGGGCCGCCCCCTGGAGGCCCAGCGCTGGGCCGGCGCCGTGGACACGGTGGGCGGCGACATGCTGGCCCGGGTCCTGACCGAGGTGAGCTACGGCGGCGCCGTGGCCGCCTGCGGCCTGGCCGGCGGGGCCAAGCTGAACACCACCGTGATGCCCTTCATCCTCCGCGGCGTGAGCCTGCGGGGCGTGGACTCGGTGATGTGCCCCCGTCCCCGCCGCGAGGCGGCCTGGCGGCGGCTGCTGACCGACCTGCCCATGGAGATGCTGGAGGAGGTTTCCCGGGTGGTGCCCCTGGCCGAGGTGCCCGAGCTCGCCCGCGAGATCCTGGTCGGCCAGGTGCGCGGCCGGGTGGTGGTGGACGTCAACGCCTGATCGCCCTGATCCACACCGTGGCTGTTTTGAATGGACAGGATTCACAGGATAGACAGGATTTTTGTTGGGTGGCTCCGGGTGGCGAGGCGGCAGGCCGCCCGCACCGGCATTGGGCCGGGTCCCATCGCCCCGGGGCGGGCCTCCCACAGGCTTCGGCCGGACCCGGGTGGGCGGCTACCCTTGTGGGAGGGGCGCCCTCGCCGCGATGGAAGTCGGGTACTGGCAGGGTCGCGGTGATTCCACATTCCCCGGCAGGATGCCACCTGTTGTCATCAAACGTCTCCGGCGCGATGGCATCCGCAACCGGCGCATACCCCACGCGCGGCAAGGATGAATCCCCGCCTCCGCCGCGGGTATGATGGGCGGCGCATCCCTTCCGCGCCGAGGAGCCGCCATGTCCCGCCCGATGTCACTGCTGTCGCTGCTGTGCCTGATCCTGCCCCTGGCCGCCGGTGCCCAGGAGGCGAAGTCGGTGGCCATCACCCAGATCGTGGAGCATCCCTCGCTGGATGCCTGCCGCCAGGGGGTGGAGGACGGGCTGGCCGAGGCGGGCTGGAAGGTGGGGGAGAACCTGGACTGGTCCTACGAGAGCGCCCAGAGCAATCCCGTCACGGCGGTGCAGGTGGCGCGCAAGTTCGTGGGCCAGGCGCCGGACGTGATCGTGGCCATCTCCACCCCCTCGGCCCAGGCGGTGGCGGCCGCCACCCATGACATCCCCCTGGTGTTCAGCGCCGTCACCGATCCGCTGGAGGCGAAGCTGGTGGCGAACCTGGAGCACCCGGGCGGCAACATCACCGGCACCACCGATGCCCTGCCCCTGGAGCGCCACCTCGACCTCATCGCCCGCATCAGCCCGGCGGCGAAGCGCATCGGCGTGCTCTACAACCCCGGCGAGGTCAACTCGGTGGCGACGGTGGAGCGGCTCAAGGCGCTGGCCCCGGACCGCGGACTGACCATCGTCGAGGGCGCCGCGCCGCGCACCGCCGACGTGCTGGCCGCAGCCCGTTCCCTGGTGGGCCGGGTGGACGCCCTCTACGTGCCCACCGACAACACCGTGGTGGCGGCGCTGGAGGGGGTGGTGAAGACCGGCTACGACGCCCGGCTCCCGGTCTATACCGCCGATACCGACTCGGTGGAGCGCGGGGCGCTGGCGGCGGTGGGCTTCAACTACTACGACGTGGGCCGCCAGACCGGGGCCATGGTGGCGCGCATCCTCGCCGGCGAGGCGCCGGGCGACATCCCCGTGGCGGCGGTGGAGAAGACCGAGCTGCACCTCAACCTGCGCTCCGCGGAGCGCATGGGCGTTACCGTACCCGAGGCGGTGGTGGCGGAGGCGACGCGCGTCATCCGCTGAGCCCCGCCGAATCCGCAGCCGCGACAAGAACGGACAATAACAACCGACGGAAGAGTCGCCATGGACAAGAAGCGCCGTCCGCTGCGGCTGGTGAAGAAGCGCCAGACCGCCGAGCACTGCACCTCACGGGGCTATTGCCTGCTGTCCGCCCTCGATCCCGGGCACGCGGAGCTCCTCAACGCCATCATCCGCACCCGCGGCCCCTTCCGCGCGGGCGATCGCATCTACCGCCACGGCGAGCCCTTCGACACGCTCTACTCGGTGCAGACCGGCTCGCTGAAGACCGAAATGGCCACCCGCGAGGGGCGGGCGCAGGTGAGCGGCTTCTACTTCGCCGGCGAGTTGCTCGGCACCGACGCCATTGGCGCCCGCACCTATCCCTCCGACGCCGTGGTGCTGGAGCAGACCTGGCTGTGCGCCATCCCGGCGCGCCAGTTCCTGGATCTCTGCGCGGGCAATCCGGCCCTGCAGGAGCAGCTCCTGGGGCGCATGGGCGACCGCATCCGCGCCGACGAGTACGGCTGGATGCTCAACCGCAACGAGCGCGCCGAGCAGCGGCTGATGATCTTCCTCCACGACCTCTACCAGCGCCGCGTGGTGCGCACCGGCAGGCGCACCACCGTGGTGGAGCTCACCATGCGCAAGGAGGATATCGCCAACTACCTGGGGCTGACGCCCGAGTCCCTCAGCCGGACCCTGCGCAAGCTGCAGGAGGCCGGGATCATCGACTCGCGCCTGCGGGCGATCGAGCTGCTCGACCTGGACGCCCTGAGCGCCGCCGACGAAACCTGAGCTTCGCCGGCCCCGGAACGATTCCCCGCACCCGGCCGCCGGGAATGTGAACTTTCGTTGAATTCCCGCCCTGTTTGCCCCATTCGCCCCCCGCCGCCGGGCTTGGGGGCTGGCCGGTGCTAGGCTTGAATCTGCCACATAAAAAAACAAGAAGATGATTTGCAGGGGGAGCCATGGAGAAGAAACGCAACGGACTCAGGCTGGTGCAGTCGCGCCAGTCCTCGGAACACTGTGCGGCACGCAGGTTCTGCCTCGCCGGCTCCGTCGACAAGGCGTCCCTGCAGGCGCTGGAAGCGGAGATCAAGTCACGCGGACCCTACCAACAGGGCGAGCGCATCTACCGCCAGGGCGATTCCTTCCGGGTGATCTTCATGATCCAGTCCGGCACGGTGAAGACGGAGATCAACACCCGCGACGGCCGGGCCCAGGTGAGCGGATTCCACCTCCAGGGCGAGCTGCTGGGCGTGGAGACCATCGGCGGCGGGCGCCATCCGTGCGACGCCGTCGCGCTGGAGCGGACCTGGTGCTGCGCCGTGCCCGTGGAGCGATTCCTCAAGGTGTGCAACGCCTGTGGGGAGCTGCAGAAGGAGCTGCTGCTGCGCCTGGGACAGCGCATCCGCGATGACGAGTACGGCTGGATGCTCAACCGCAACGAGCGCGCCGAGGTCCGGCTGGTGAGCTTCCTCTACGACCTCTACCAGCGCATGAACCTGCGCCACGGCGAGTCCTCGGGCAGGATGCGGCTGCCCATGCACAAGGAGGACATCGCCAACTATCTCGGCCTCGCACCCGAGTCCCTCAGCCGCACCTTCCGGCGCCTCCAGAACGAGGGGGTTGTCATCAATCATGGCCGAACCGTGGAACTCCTCGACATCGAGGCGGCGGCGGCGATAGCCAGCCGCTGACAGTCCGGGGCGTTACACACCGGCGGCCTGTACTCCCGGCGATTGCGCCTTTGGCCAACGCCCATCGAGGCGGCGGCGATAGGGATCCGGGCCAGTGCCGGCGGGGGGCGGCCCGCCGCCTCGCCGCCCGGAGCCCCCGGACCGGAATCCGGTCCATCCTGTAGATCCTGTCCATTCAAAGCGACTTGCGGTTGCCGCCGGGGTTGCGTTTAATCTCCCCTCCGCCACACCCTTCAGCGACCCGAGACACGGAAAATCCATGCCCCGATTCAGCGACCGACCCGGCGCCCGCGAGCGCCACCTCCAGCGCAAGTGCGACAACCCGCTCTTCCCGCCCGCCGCCCGGGCCGTCAGCCAGGACCAGGTCACCCTGGCCCGCCAGGAGGACGTGGGCGAGCTGCAGGCGTTCCAGGCGGAGCTGCGGGAGGCGGTGGAACAGGCGGTGAACCTCAGGCCCACCGAGGAGAGCGAGGTCATCCTCCGCCTCAAGGAGCGGCTCGACCGGCTCTACGAGCAGGCCGCCGGGCTGCGGGAGGACCAGGCCCAGGCCAGGCAGGCCCTGCGCCAGCTGGTGGCCGTGGTCATGCGGGCGGTGTGGAAGGGGGCCGGGGACGACGCCCGGGCCCAGGCCGAGCTGGAGGAGGAGGAGCAGGCCCGCGCCGCCCACTACGCCCTGCTGGAGCAGCCGCTGGTGGCGGACCTGCTGCGCCCCGACTCCCCCATCACCGCCGGGGAGCTGGCGCCCACCCTGCTCAGCGCCGATGCCGAGGCCCTGGCCGCCGCCCTCACCCTGTTCGACGCCGACCAGATCGAGGCCCTGTGCGGCCAGGCCCGCCTCCTGCTGCAGGAGCAGCCGGCCGGGGACCCGCGCATCGATCAGGCCTGGCTGCGGCTGCGGCAGATGGAGTCGGCAGCAGCCGGCGGCGCAGCCGCGACCCACTGAGACCAAAGGGCTCCCGGTGCGCGCGGCGCACCCTACCGGCTGCGGCCGGGCTCCCGGTGCGCACAACGCACCCTACCGGCTGCGGCCCGCTCCCGGTGCGCGCGGGGCACCCTGTCCATGTGAATTACGCTCAGGCGATTATCCTTTCCCGTAGGGTGCGCCGCGCGCACCATCCCCCCCCCGCGCCCTGTCCCCCGTCCCCTTTTGTCACCCACCGGTCACACAACCGGTCTATGCTCGTTCGTGTGAATAAAGAGACGAAGCAGAGATTACCGGGCCGGGCTCCGCGGAGCCGGTGGCCCGACGACATGGAGGAGACGACCATGCAGCATGACGCGCACCACGCGGGGACCCGCGGCGAACACCGGCATCCGGTGGATTTCGATGTCTACATCCGCTTCCGCAACTCCCGCCCCTTCCCGGCCCGCGCCCGCGCGCTGTCGGCGGGCGGCATGGGGCTGGCCGCGGAGTCGGTCACCCTGCCCCCCTACACCATCGTGGAGCTGCAGTTCCACCTGCGGGAGACGCGCTACCAGGTTCAGGCGATGGTGGTGCACACCTCCCCCGGGAACCTGTCGGTGGTGTTCCGCGAGCCCCAGCCGCAGGCCCTGCGCCAGGCCGAGTCCCTGTGGCCCGGCGACTGGAACGGAAAGCCGGGCCTCGACCCCCAGCCCCTGCGCGCCTGACCCGCCCGCCCCCGAAGCGGCCTGAATCCCGGCCGGCGCCGGGCTACAGCGGCTGGCCCGGGAGCCACTCGCGGCGCACCCGGCCGTTGAGGCTGAGCCGCCCGTCCGCCAGTTCCAGGTGCGCCCGGTAGGCGCCGTCCGCCGACTCCACCACCCCCTCGTCCACCAGCCCCTGGATCTGCTCATCCACCAGCAGCGCCACGGCCCGGGTGATCTCCTCCGCCGAGGGCGGCGGCTCCTGGGCTTCCGCCAGGACCCGCAGCTGCGGCTCGATGGTGGCGGCGAGCACCGCCCGCAGCGCCGTCTCCGGCGCCTCGACCCGCGCCTCTCCCGCCAGCCTGGGGATCAGCGTCCCGACGCTGTCCGGCACGGCCCCGCCCGGCGCGGCCGTGTAGGCCAGGCGGCCCTGCAGGCGGACCGCGCCCCCGGGCGTCCTGAACTCCAGGCGGGTAATCACGATCTCCGGCGAGCGGGCCAGCAGCCGCGGCAGCGCGTCCTCTATCATGGCGCTCATCATCGCCATGAGCTGCTCCTCGTCGAGGGCCAGGGCCTGCAGCTGGCGGGTTCCCTCCACCACCTGGGCATAGGCGGCCGCATCGAGGCGCCGCAGCTGCAGCTCCAGGCGGCCGGAAGCCATGCGCAGCGGACCGAACACCCCCTCCGCCAGCGCCGCGTCCGCGCCCAGGGTCAGCAGCCCGTCCACTTCGCGCAGGGCGGCCCGCTGCCGCAGGCCGCGCACCAGCAGGGCCGCCTCCCCCGGCTGCGCGGACTCCGCGTCCGGCACCCGCAGTTGCAGCAGCTCCAGGCCCAGCTCCCCCTCACCGAGCCACAGGCCGCCCGTTCCGCGCCGGTAGTCGCCCGTGGCGATCACCCCCTCGAGCGCCAGGTCCACCTCCCCCGCCGCCAGTGCCAGGGCGGGCAGCTGCAGACGGCTGCGCACGCGGCGGCCGTCCGCCGACAGGTCGATGGTCCCGTCCAGCCCCCCCCAGCGCAGGCTCGAGCCGGGCAGTCCGCGGACCCCGCCCTGGTAGGCGGGAGAGCCGAGCCGGGTGGTCGAGGTCCCGTCGAGGGCCAGCACGGTCTCCGCCCGCAGGGGCGCCTCCGTGCCGAAGTAGAACCTTGCCGCCTCGTCCCAGGGCGGCTGCAGCTCCAGCCGGGTTTCCACCTGCGCCAGGATCGGTTGCCAGCCGTGCCCCGGGCGCAGGGGCAGGGCGTGGCGGATGCGCTGGTCCAGCAGCAGGGTCGGCGGCGCGCCATCCTCCGGGAGATCGGCCGCGAGGCGGGCCGCCCGGGCCAGGTCCCCCTCCAGGACCAGCCGGGTCCGGGCCCGGGAGCAGATCCAGCCGCGCGCGTAGCTCTCCGGCTCCAGATGGTAGCTGCCGGGCACCGAGGCGGCCGCCAGCAGCGCCGCGAAGCGGCTCTCGGCCACCAGCCCCAGGTTGTACGGCACCAGGGCCGTGGCGGCCGCCACCAGCACCCAGACGGCCATTGCCGCCAGCTTCCATCTGCCCATTCCCCGCTCCTCCCCCTGTGTGCCCAGCGCCGATGGGCGGCGCGGGCATTCCTGCCTCCCGGCCTTCGACACGCGAACCGGGCTTTGTCGGCTCCCGGGCCTGTATTACCATCCGGACCATGAGCCGGAACCCACGCCTGGAATCACTGGTCCGCGACACCCTCGGCTGCACCTGCCCCGAGGAGGTGTTCCGGGACATCGACGAACTTCCGCCCGCCCCGGACAGCCCCGTGACCCGGTCCTGGGTGATCGGCGACCGGCTCATGATCCAGATCCTGCCCACCGACGACGCGCGGGCCCTGGCGACCCGGCTGCCGGAACTGCTCACCGCGGCGCGCCACGAGCGCGACCGCCGCGGCCTCAACCGCGCCCGGCTGGTAATCGCCAGCGACGACCCCGCCGCGCCGGGGCTCGAAGCCATCCCCCTGCCCGACGACCGCATCCACCTCCACGTCCTGCCGCGCGCGGCGCTGGCCGGGCTGGGGGGTTAGTGTACTGTGCCTTGTCCTAGCACTTTCGGGGGGCTCTGAAAGTACCTCCAAGAGTGGCACAGTACACTAGTAGGGCCGGATTCATCCGGCCGGGCACGGCCCCTGTTGTGCAGATGAATCTGCACCTACCGGCAACCGGCAACCGGTAACTGAACCCTCACCACCCGCCGCCGCCGCCGCCACCGCCGCCGCCGCCGGAGCTGCCGCCACCGCCGCCGCTGGAACCCGACGAGGAGCCCGGGGCGGTGGAGGCGGAGGCCGCGGCTGAAGCCACGCCGGCGCCCAGGCCGGCGGCGAAGCTGCCGGCATGCAGGCCGTCCCAGCCGGTGCCCCGGTACCAGCCCGGCCGGTAGGGATGTTCCGCCGCGGCGGCGCCGGCCAGGACATCGGCGAACCGCTCCGACCAGGCCTGCTCCACCCCCAGCGCCATGGCGTAGGGCAGGTAGCGCTCGTAGAGCTCGGGCGTGCGCTCCGGACCCTCGAGCGTCCGCAGACGGTCACCCTCCGCCACGCTCAGGTACATGCGGAAGCCCGCGATCTGGTCCATCAGCCGCCGTCCCGCCCGGGTCGGCGCCTTGAGCAGGTGGTGGAACAGGATATTGAGCCCCACCAGCCCCAGCAGCAGGACCGCCACCGCCCAGGAGGTGGTCAGCACGTACATGCCCAGCGCCATCACTTCGAAAAAGCCGAAGGCGACGACCATGACCCAGACCCGCTGCGCCACCAGCATGAAGACCCCGAAGCTCCAGCCGGTGAGCCAGACGGTGAGGAAGAGGAACGCGGCGGGGTCCTGGGCCACCGGCAGGCCCGCGCCGAGCAGCGCGGCGGCGGAGAGCGCCAGCCCGGGCACCAGGTAGCCGCGGTTGTTGCTGAAGTGGGTTTTCTGGTGCTCGCCCTCCAGGGCCGTCTTCAGGGCCTTGATGGCGGAGGAGACGATCTGGTGGTTGGATTTCTTCAGCGCCACGCGCTCGCCCTTGTCGAAGAGCTTCTTCGCCAGGGCCCGCTCGCCGCGGGAGAGTCCCGCCTCGCCGGCGCCGGGCTTGCGCTCCAGCACGTAGCTGTGCCGGGACGGCTCGGAGATGGAGAGATAGCCCTTCACCGCCAGGCTGATGAGCGCGGCGGCGAAGGCGCGGTTGTCGAAGCCCATGCGGTCGAGATAGCGGGCGCCCGCGGCGGAGACCCCCGCCGGCGGCTCGTAGAGCGGGATCACCGGCCCGCCGAGGGGATCGCGCCCCACCCGCGACCAGGTGACGAGGTAGAAGCCCGCCACGACCGCCAGCCCCAGCGCCCCCAGCAGGGCGCCGCGGTTGTCGCGCAGGAACCAGCCCGCCCGCTCCATGCCGGTGGGCTCGCGCACGTAGCCCTTGGGCCAGGTCACCACGATGGTGAGGCCTTCCCGGGGGCGGAGGCTCCTGGTGGTCTCGAACACCGCCCGCCCCGCGCCGTCCGCGCGGGCGCTCCAGTCGCTTCCCTGCGCGCCCTGCGGGCCGGTGTAGGCGATGAGCTCGCCGGCCGGGGCGCCCCCCGGCAGCGTCACCCGCGCGCTGGCGTGATCGATGGGGAAGTCCCAGCCGTTGCCGGTGACGTTCCAGTAGAGCTCGTCATGGTCGTCGAAGAACCCCAGCTGCCGATCGGTGCGGTAGCTCAGGGTGTAGGTGTACTCGCCGGTGGACAGGAAGACGTCGCTGCGCCCCAGGTAGACGCGCACGCCGTTGGAGAGCGCCTCGGTGCGCCAGTTCTCCGGGGCCCCGTCGCGGGCGGCGGCGAGCACCTGGAAGTCCACCACGGTCTCGCGGCCGAAGCGGTCGCGGTAGCGGGTGGGAAAGTCGCGGTAGATGCCGCGGCGGATATTGTCCCCCTCGGCGCGCACGGCGATGGTCTCGCGCACCACCATGCTCCCGTCGGGGTCGATGGTGATGTCGCTGTGGAAATCGAGAATGCGCTCGGCCGCGAGGGCGGGGGAGAGGACGAGCAGGAGCGCGACGAACAGGAGCGGACGGAACCTCACAGGCGCACCTCCGGGGGTTGGCGCTCGGCGGCCAGCTCCACCTCGAAGTACTCCGCCGGGCGGAAGCGGAACAGCCCCGCCACCAGGTTGCTGGGGAAGGACTGCACCAGCACGTTGAGCTCGCGCACGGCGCCGTTGTAGTAGCGGCGGGCGTACTGGATCTGGTTCTCCGCCTCGGTGAGCCCCTGCATGAGCTGCAGGTAGGTGTCGCTCGCCTTCAGCTCGGGGTAGGCCTCGGCCACGGCCACCAGGCGGCGGATATCGCGGGTGAGGCGGCTCTCGGCCTCCCCCACCGCGCCGGGAGTCAGCTCCGCCTCGCCGGAGCGCAGGGCGGTGAGCCGTTCCAGCACGCCGCTCTCGTAGCCGCCGTAGGCCTTCGCCGCCTCCACCAGGTTCGGGATCAGGCTGTGGCGGCGCTTGAGCTGCACCTCGATGCCGCTCCAGGCCTCCCGCACCTGGTTGCGCCAGCGCACCAGGCGGTTGAAGAGGACGATCCCCCACACCGCCAGGGCCAGGAGCGCCGCGGTGAGGAGGAATTCGCTCACGGGCGTCTCACCCTTCCAGCTGCCGCAGGGCCAGCGCCACGAAATCGGCCTCGGTCACCAGGCCCACCAGGTTGCCGGCCTCCACCACCGGCAGGCAGCCGTGCTTGTGCTCCAGCAGGTGGCGCCCGGCCTCCGCCAGGTCCACGTCCGGATCGACCCCGGTCACCGCCCGGTTCATGGCCGTCTCCACGGGGATGCCGGCCCCATCGGCGGACGATCCCGTGGCGGCCAGCAGGTCACGCTCGGTGAGCAGGCCCGCGAAGGCGTTGCCGGCGTCCAGCACCGGCAGGTGCCGGACCTGGAACTTGTCCATCAGGGCACGGGCATCGGCGAGGCTGTCGCCGACCCCGATGGTGATGAGATGGGTGCTCATGATCTCCCGCACTGTCGCCATGACCGTCTCCCCGGCTCAGAGGACATCCCAGCGCTGTTTCCGGCGCCAGCGGATCTTGGGAATGATGAGTCCGATGAGGATGCCGAGCAAGACCACGCCGGCCCCCACCATGAACCAGTCGCGGGCGGTGCGATCGGACAGCGCGGTGTTCTGCTCCTGCAGGGTCAGCAGCTCACGCTCCAGCGAGGCCACGCGGCCCTTGAGCTGCTGGTTCTCGGCATCGATGGAGAGCACGTCGGCGGCCGCGCGCTTGATGCTGGCCAGCTCCTGGGACAGGCGGGCGTTCTCGTCCTCCAGCTGGCCGCGGGCGCCGGTGACGGTGTCGCGCTCCTGGGTGAGGGCGGCCAGCTCCTGCTTGAGCTGGCGGTTCTCCTCGTCCAGGGCGGCCAGGCGATCGGCCTGGGCGGCGATGCGCTCGCGGGCGGCCGGCTCGCTCATCAGGTAGCGGGTCAGCACCCAGCCCTCGGTACCGTCGCGGGTGCGTACGTGCGAGTAGCCGGTGTCGCGGTCGTTCTCCATCACGTCCACCGCCGTGCCGCTCTGCAGCATGCGTTTGATGGAGTGCTGGGTGCTCTGACCCGTGCGCATGGTCACCGACAGCTCATCGGTGATATAGCGGACCTGCTGTGCTCCGGCCAGGGCGGGCAGCAGCAGGCAGGCGATGATCAACAGTCTTTTCAACATCGGCACCTGTCGTCTTGTTTGTTTGCAATGAGTGGGTGTGCGGTCCAGCAGCCTGTCGGACTCGAGGCTGATCTACTGCGCCGGCGGGAGAGCGGTCCATATGAACCCGATTTTTCGTTACATAGAACCACTATGCGCCTCAAAATCGGCCCCATCTGTTCTCGCTCTCCCACTCGGCTCGCTACGATCGCTCAAGTCCGACAGGCTGCCAAAGCCGGGGAGGCGGGTCACTGCAGGACTCCCCTCCCTGGGATTCGGGCACGCATGCCAGTGTACCGCGTCACGGGCACCGGCCCGTACCCTCAGTCACGGATCCACCGGATGCCGGGGCCGGATTGCCAACGTGCGGCACACTCTTCGCCGCATTAATATAACCCAAACCCCGGCAAAGCCTCACCCGGCGCTGCGCAGGACACCCTCCGACCCGACGCTCCCCCGATCCCGATTGATCCGGGCGGTCAAGGGTGGAATCATCCGGCCAGGATCCTGAGGAGCGGGAACGCCCATGGCTGTGGAAGCGGAGCTGAAGCTGGCCCTCCCCCCCGGTGAGCACGACCGGGTGGTTCATCATCCCCTGCTGCGGCGGCTGGCCTCGGGAGCGCCCCGGGAACAGGTGCTCCACAGCACCTACTACGACACCCCCGAGCTCGATCTGCTCCGCCAGGGCGTGGCCCTGCGGGTGCGCCGCGACGGGGAGCGCTGGATCCAGACCCTCAAGGGCGGCGGCGGAGTCAGCGGCGGACTGCACCGGCGCAGCGAGTGGGAGTGGCCCATCCCCGGCGCCGAGCCGGACTACTCGGTCATCGACGATCCCGAGGCCGCCGGGTTTCTCGCCGACCCCGACCTGCGCGGGCGGATCGCGCCGCTGTTCGTCACCGAGTTCCGGCGCACGCGCTGGGACCTGGCGCCGCCGGGCGGGGGCCGGGTGGAGCTGGCGCTGGATCTGGGCGAGGTCCGCTCCAGCCACGGCAGCGCACCCATCAGTGAACTGGAGCTGGAGCTGAAGTCCGGCGCCGTGCCCAGCCTCTACGAGATCGGCATCGCGCTGGTCCGCGACCTGCCCCTCACCATCGAGAACCGCAGCAAGGCCCAGCGCGGCTACGCCTTCCACCGCCCCCAGCCGCAGCCGTCCCGGTCCGCCCCCAACCTCGCCCTGGGCCGCGGGACGCCCCTCGGCGAGGCCCATGCCGCGACCCTCGAGGCGGGACTCGCCCACCTGCAGGCCAACGAAGCGGCCATCCTGGCCGGCAACGGCCTGGACGCGGTGCTCCAGCTGCGCGCGGCGATGGAGGGACTGGTCTCGGTCCTGGGCCTGTTCGAGCCCCTCATCCCGGAGCACGCCGGCCTGCTGGAGGACCTCGAGTGGCTGGAGCGGCGCCTGGCGCCGGTGCATTACTGGATCGCGCTGACGGAAACGGGCATCGCGCCGCTGGTGCGGGCCTGCCCCGACTGCGCCGGCCTGGAGCGGCTGGCGGTCCACTGCGCCGGGCAGCGCGACCAGCGCCTGGAGGAGCTGCGCCAGGCGCTGCGCTCTCCGCGCCAGACCCTGCTGGTGCTGACGCTCGGACACTGGATAGCGGCCCGGAGCTGGGAGCAGGCGGCCGCCGCGGAGACGCTGGAGGCGCCCCTCGGACGGCGCGCGGACGAGGCCCTGGAGCGGCTCAGCCGGCAGCTGCGCCGGCGCGGTCGCCAGGTCCGCGACCTGAAGACCCAGGAGCGACGCACGCTGCGGCTGGACGCGGCGCGGCTGCGCCATGCCTGCCACGTCCTGGCGGGGCTCTACCCGGTGCCCGCCCGCCTGCACCACATGGCCGCGCTGGAACGGCTGCAGGAGACCCTGGAGGCGATGCGCGACACCGACCGCGCCACCGCGCTGCTGGACGAGCTGCCCGCCTACCTGGAAGAGGACCTGCGCCCGCTGCTGGAGGAGAACCTCGCCTTCCACCGGCGCACCTGGCTGGACGCCGCCGAGCGCGCCTGGCGCGACCAGCGCGGGCAGGAACGGTTCTGGCAGAGGTAGCGGTTTCCCGTGTTCCGTGTTCCGTGTTC
>NPIE01002527.1_pt1 | contig 88251 bp, 61 predicted proteins | sample 8637661 | NCBI WGS metagenome assembly NPIE01 (sample SAMN07420842, study PRJNA396082) | bioreactor metagenome | isolation source: sample BA12 brine-fed electro-methanogenic bioreactor BA | place: Japan: Kochi | collected 2016-12-09
ACCATAGTAGAGACTCTCATAACGCCTGGATCAAGTTCTGGGGGGCACGCCAATTCAGGGGTGACCTGATGCGTGATAGCTTGCCTGGCTCTATTTATGGGATCGTCTGCCACAGAAGGACAGCATCGGTGGGTTCTGTCGATGTCCCTCTGTCTCACGGATTCTGACACAGGGGGCCGGGATGGGCTGAAAACCCGTGTGTCGGCGGTTCAGCACTCGAGCGCGAACAGCGAAGGCTCATCCTCCTGTGGCGGTCGCCAATGTGATTTCTTGTGTCTCAGGCGAATGAAGCTAGATGGCGGCGCTTGACCGGCGATGTGGAAGTGGGGAAGATGGTCAGGTCTGGCCGATAGCGGTGCGATCGCATGCGGTTGGAATGCGGGTGCACTTCTTTGCCGGGGAACGAGCCTGTAGGGTTGGGGTGCGGTGAGTGCCATGTTGGCAGGTCAGGCAGAGCTTTCACATCCCGATACTTGTCTGAAGTAAGAGTTGCTGCAATGCCGAGGCCCAAACGCATCCTGGTGACAGGCGCGACCGGTTATGCGGGGGGCCGTCTGGTGCCACGACTTCTCGAGCAGGGCTGCCGGGTTCGCGTGTTCGTTCGCGATGCAGAACGGCTGCGGAACAGATCGTGGTACACCGCTGTGGAGATCCACGAGGGCGACGCATCAGAGTCCATGACGCTCAAGACGTCTCTTACCGACGTTCACACGGCTTACTACCTGATCCACAGCATGGCTGCCGGCGACAAGTTCAGCGGTCGGGACGTGAGACTGGCAGAGATCTTCGCGGAAGTCGCACGCGACCAGGGCGTTCAGAGGATTATCTACCTGGGCGGATTGGGGGATCCGGAGGCAGCGCTCTCCGAGCATCTGCGGTCCCGACAAGAGACGGGCGAGGCGCTGCGAAGCACAGGTATTCGGGTCATCGAATTGCGTGCCGCCGTCATCGTCGGCGCCGGCAGTATTTCGTTCGAGATGATCCGCTATCTTACCGAGCGCATCCCCATCATGGTCTGCCCTCGATGGGTCTTCACACGCACCCAGCCGATCGGGGTGGAGGACGTCCTTTCCTATCTGGTTGCCTCCCGGGAGATCCCTGAAGGTGGGAACCACATCGTTGAAATTGGCGGTGCCGATGTTCTGACCTATGGCGAGATGATCAAGGGGTACGCTCGCATACGAGGCATCCGACGTGTCCTGCTGCCTGTCCCTGTCCTGACCCCGAAGCTCTCCTCCCACTGGGTCCATTGGACGACCCCGGTGCCCGCCGTATATGCGCGTCCTCTCATCGAGGGCCTCCGCAGTGAGGTAGTGGTCCGCAGTGACCGCGCCCGGCAGTTATTTCCGAGCATCGAACCCATAGGCTACGAGGAGGCCCTTCGGCGCGCCCTGGATGAGCTACAGCCAGACGGATTCCGGGAGACCGTCCAGGCAAGCATTGAACAAATGGCTTCGGCCGACGTCTGCCGAAAGGCAGTGATCGATCGAGGGATGATCATCGAGGTATGGGTGCAAAACGTAGCGGCGCCGCCTGAGGCGGTCTACAGGACCTTCACCCGCTTGGGAGGGCCTCGGGGTTGGTTACACATGGACTGGGCCTGGCGTCTGCGAGCCGTTCTGGATCGGCTCGTTGGCGGCGTGGGGATGCGCCGGCAGGAGACGGACCGCGAGACCCTGCGGGAGGGAGATGCACTCGACATGTTCCGCGTGGAACGGCTCGAGCCGGGCCGCCTGCTGCGGCTTCGCGCCGAGATGAGACTCCCCGGCGCCGGCTGGCTGCAATTCGAGGCGAGACCGATAGGCGACAAGGCCACCCGTTTGCTGCAAGTGGTTTTCTATGCACCACGCGGGATACTCGGACTGCTCTATTGGTATGGGCTCTATCCCGCCCACCGTCTGATCTTCGCCGGATTACTCAGAAAACTGGCGGGCCGCTCAGAGTCGACTTCGGACGGCAAGGGTGGAGGGGCCTAACTGCCGTCCTGATCTACGCCACCTTCCCACGACGGGAGCTATCGCCAGACCCGAAGTACACGAACAGCCTCTACCGCGAGGACGATACACCAGACCAGAATACTGATGCCTGCCGCCGCGGAGGCGATGTCCTTGATGATGCCGATCTTTTCATTCTCGGCGGGTTCCACGAAATCGCAGAGGGCTTCGATGGTCGTGTTGAACATCTCCGAGACCAGCATCAAGCCGGTGGAAACGAATACCAGTCCGAAGTCCAGCCATTGACGGTGATGGAAACACCACAACAGGACCAGGGAGGAGAGCACAATCTTGTGGGTGACCGCCAGGTCGTACAGAATCCCATAGCGCAGGCCCGACAGAATGATGCGGACCTTCCGTACGGGGTGAAACCCTTTCAGACCCGTACCAAGAAACTTGTTTCTCATGGGTTTTCCTCTATACAATCTGGCAAATGGGGCAGAAGTATGTGGACCGGCGCTCTTTTCCCTGGCGGATCATGGCGATCCGGCTTCCGCATTCGTAGCACTTCATCCCCGTTCGACGGTAAACACGATGGGTCCAGCGACCTCCGGCTTGATAGCTTTCCCACATCACATGTCGGATGCACTCGGCGAGTTTCAGGACACGACGCAAGGAGAGCTGCGAGGCCATCGACTGTGGATGCACCTGGGCCAGGAACAGGGCTTCACTCTTCGCGACGTTGCCGATTCCGCTCAACACAGATTGATCCAGCAACACTTCGGCGACCGGCGCCGCTTGTCGGCGCACTGCATCCACCATGTGCTCGGGGGAGCATTCGCCGGCCATCACGTCCGGGCCCAGCGAATCCAGTTGCCGTTGCAGTCCCTGGGCGTCCAGGGGACGCAGGAGTTGTCCGCGGATGTTGGCCACGGTGGTGTGGCGGGTTTCCAGGGCCAGCCACATCTCCGTTGGCAACAACAGCAGCCGTCCGGTGATCGTCCGCCATCGTCCGCGCATGAGCAAGTGATTCTGAAGGATTCGATCCCCAGAAAACTCCAGGAAGATATGCTTGCCCTTGCAGAAGACACGCTCCACCGTCACTTGTTTGACGGATTCGGAGAATGCCTGTAGGTTCTCCCGAGTTGTCCTGCAGTCCGTGAGCCGTTGGCCCTGTAACTGGCTATGCAGTCGTTCGCTGATCAGCTTTACCTGCGGACCTTCCGACACCGGCTGGGGCCTCCTACTCGTTGACTTCCATTGCTTTCTCTCGTTGGGCCTGGTGCGAAAAACCCTCTTTCCAGGGCCGTTGTGACTTTCGAGACATTCTATAGCGGTCTCTGGCTTGCCAAAAGACCTATTCCTGCGGTAGACTAGATATCTGTAGCTGCCAAAGTGTCCACCATACACGATGTAGAGCATTCTACTGAGAGCCCGATGAAACAAACCTGGAAGCAGCTTGGCAACAATCATCTCATCCTGTCGATTCGCCGCTGGTTCGACGAAGACGCGGGAACGGGGCAGTCTTACGAGCAGAGTACAGAAAAAATCGACTGGCTGCGCGTCGTCCCCTTCGTTTCGTTGCATCTAACCTGCCTGCTGGTCTTCTGGGTCGGTTGGAGTCCGGTGGCCGTCGGCACGGCTCTGGCGCTCTATGCGGTGCGCATGCTGGCCATTACCGGCGTCTACCATCGTTACTTTTCGCATCGCACGTACCAGATGTCGCGCGTCTGGCAGTTCGTCGGCGCGCTGATCGGTGCCACGAGCGCCCAACGGGGGCCTCTGTGGTGGGCCTCTCATCATCGCCATCATCATCGCTTTGCGGATCAACCGGACGATATTCATTCGCCCATTCAGCGGGGATTCCTCTGGAGCCATGTGCTGTGGGTACTGACACCCAAACACTTTCCCACGCGCCAGGAATTCGTGAAGGATTGGTCTCGGTATCCCGAGTTGGTCTTTCTCAACCGCTTCGATCTTCTTCCGCCGCTGGCCTTGCTCCTGGCCCTGTTGGTGACGGGCAGGCTGCTGGCTCTCTACGCGCCTTCGCTCGGCACCTCCGCCCTGCAGATGGCGGTATGGGGTTTTGCCATTTCAACCGTTGTCCTTTTTCATGCCACGGCAACCATCAACTCGCTGGACCACCTGATCGGGCGGCGGCGCTACAATACGCCGGATCACAGCCGCAACAACTGGTTCCTGGCCGTGATCACGCTGGGGGAAGGGTGGCACAACAACCACCACCATTATCCGATCGCCGCGCGCCAGGGTTTCTTCTGGTGGGAGATCGATGTGACCTATTACGTGCTGGTCCTTCTGTCCTGGCTTGGCATCGTACGCCATCTGACGCCGCTGTCTGTCGCAAAGAGGGACAGCAATCGCGTGGGTGAGGCGGCGTCCGCGCCGGTCTGAGAGGGCCGTTTTGCAGGAGACGCGATGCGCATCGCCATTATCGGCAGCGGCATATCGGGCATGGTCGCAGCCTATCTGTTGCACCGCGACCACGAGATCACGGTATTTGAGGCCAACGACTATCCTGGGGGACATACCCACACCATCGATGTGACGCGGGGCCGCATGACGCTGCCCATTGACACCGGTTTCATCGTGTTCAACGAACGAACCTATCCAAAGTTCGTCCGTCTGTTACATGCGCTGGACGTCGCCTGGCAGAGCAGCAACATGAGTTTCAGCGTGCGCTGTGAGAAGACAGGTCTCGAATACTGCCCGAGCTCTCTCGGGCAGTTCTTCGCCCAGCGTCGCAACCTCCTACGGCCCGCCTTCTGGCGCATGATCCGCGAGATCTTCAACTTCCGCGGAGAACTGCTGCAGACGACGAATCTGCCCGAGACCGTCACCCTCGGCCAGCACCTGCGGGAGCGAGCCTATTCGCGTGAATTTCGAGAGTACTTCATCGTCCCGATGGGTGCCGCCATCTGGTCCTCGGAGCCGCGTCGGTTCGAAGACATGCCGGCTTGTATGTTCGCTCGATTCTTCGCCAATCACGGTTTCTTGAACGTGCGCGATCAGCCGCAGTGGCTCGTGATCCAGGGCGGATCGCGCGAATATGCCAGAGCGCTGACCGCGCCCTATCGGGATCGCATCCGCCTGAACTGCCCGGTGCATTCCGTGCGTCGAGAGCCGGACGGGGTAGGGATCGAGAGCACAAACGGTCCAAGCGAACGCTTTGACCATGTGATTCTTGCCGTTCACAGCGATGAGGCTTTGCAGTTGCTGGCTGACCCGACCGAAGCGGAGCGGGAGATCCTGGGAGCCATCGGCTACCAGGCCAACCGGGTCGTCTTGCATACGGACACAAGCATGCTACCCGAACGCCGCAAGGCCTGGGCCAGTTGGAATTATCGCATTCCCAGCGAACCGCAGGCGACCGTAACCGTGACATACAATATGAACATGCTTCAGAGCTTAAGCAGCGATCAGGTCTTCTGCGTGACCTTGAACGCGACCAGGCCGATCGATCCAAAATGGATCGTGCAGCGGTTGACGTACGCCCATCCCGTCTACACCCCGCGAGCGCTGGCGGCCCAGCGACGCCATGCCGATATCAGCGGTGTACATCGCACCCACTACTGCGGCGCGTACTGGGGCAATGGGTTTCACGAGGACGGGGTCAATAGCGCGCTGGCTGTCTGTCGTTTCTTCGGCAAGGACTTGAGCGATGCATAGCGCAATCTACGAAGGCACGGTACGTCATCGCCGGTTCGCGCCGGTGTCGAATGAGTTCAGCTATCGGCTCTTCATGATGTACCTGGATCTGGCCGAGTTGCCTGACCTCTTCCACGGGTACCGGTTCTGGTCGACGGAACACTTCAACCTGGCCTGCCTGCGTCGGCAAGATCACCTGGGCGACCCCGCCACCTGCATCGATGAGTCTGTCCGGCAGTTGGTCGGCGAGCAAACGGGCGCGCGCCCGGCAGGACCGATTCGTCTACTGACGCATCTGCGGTACTTCGGGCACTGCTTCAATCCCGTCAGTTTCTTCTACTGCTACGATTCCGCCGGCGAGAGGGTGGAGACCATCGTCGCCGAGATTACCAACACGCCATGGCACGAGCGATACTGCTACGTCTTGCCGGACGCCATGAACGAGCATCGTCGTCCCTGGATGCGCTACCGCTTCCCGAAGACGTTTCACGTTTCCCCGTTTATCGATATGAACGTCGATTACGACTGGCGTTTCCTCGAGCCGGGGGAGCGTCTGCAAGTCCATATGGAAGATCACGTGGGAGGGAACAAGATGTTCGATGCCACGCTGAGCCTGCGCCGGCGACCCATCACGGGGACAAACCTGCGACGCGTGCTGGTCCGCTATCCGCTCATGACGGTTCAGGTCGTTGCCAAAATCCACTGGCAAGCCCTGCGCCTCTGGCGAAAAGGCGCTCCGTTCTACGCACATCCCGCGAAGCGAGAGCGTGCGCAAGGAGGTGCTTCATGAAGGGGCAGATCAAGCCGGCCAGCCCGTCGGAGGCGCCTTGGAGCAGGGCACCGCTCGGGAGTCGCGCATTCAAGAACCTCGTCATCGGTCGACTCGAGAAGCTCGCCTGGGGTACGATCGCTCTCCGCGAAGAAGATGCGACTCGGGTCTACGGTGCGAAGGGCATGGACGACGCTCCTCAGGTGACGATCGCGGTCCACCATCCGCGTCTCTTTCCGTCTCTGGCTCTCGGGGGCAGTGTCGGCGCCGCCGAGGCCTACATGCGGGGGGACTGGTCCTGTGACGACCTGCCCGGTCTCATCCGTATCCTGGTGCGCAACGCCTCGGTCATGTTCGATATCGAAGGCGGCTTCGCCCGACTCACCCGACCGGCGCTCTGGCTCTATCATTGGTTGCGGCGCAACACCAGGCGGGGCAGCCAGTCGAATATCCACGCCCATTATGATCTCGGCAACGAGTTCTACGCGCTGTTTCTGGACGAGACCATGACGTATTCCTGCGGCATCTTCACGAGCGTCACGAGCACTCTAGCGGAGGCGTCCCGGGAGAAGTACGATCGGATCTGCCGCAAGCTGGAGCTGACCGCGGACGACCATGTCGTCGAAATTGGCTGTGGTTGGGGCGGTTTTGCCATCCATGCCGCCACGCACTATGGTTGTCATGTTACCGGCACGACGATCTCACAGCAGCAATACGATTGGGCGACGAACCGAGTCAGGCAATTGGGACTTTCCGACCGCGTTCAGATCCTGCATCAGGACTACCGCGATCTGAATGGGTCGTACGACAAGCTGGTGAGCATTGAGATGATCGAGGCGGTCGGGCATCAATATCTGGGGCATTTCTTGCGGGCGTGCAGCCAGCTTCTCAAAGCGGATGGACTCATGGCGCTACAGGCCATCACCATCGCGGATCAATACTACGCGCAGCACGTCCGCAGTGTCGACTTCATCAAACGCTATATCTTCCCGGGCAGTTGCCTCGTGTCGGTAACCGCACTCTGTCAAGCAGCGACGCGGGAGACCGACCTGCGCGCTGTCGCTCTCGAAGACATTTCCCGCCAGTACGCGGAGACACTGCGGCGGTGGCGATACGCCTTCTTCGATCGCCTCGATGATGTCAGGGCCCTGGGATTCGACCAGGCCTTCATCCGCATGTGGGAGTTCTACCTGTGTTATTGCGAAGGGGCCTTTGAGGAACAGTACATTGGCGACATTCAGATGGTTTTCGCCAAGCCCCTGTATCGCCAGTTGGCGCCGCGGACACCGATCGGCCCGGTCTATGACGACGGGAAGGCAGGTCCAGTTTGAAAACGCTGCTTTATGTTCTCGGCGAGACCGTCGGGTGGTTCGCCTGCGTTGTGGGTGCCGCGCACCACAAGCACTGGCTGGGTGTGCTGGTCGTGATGGCATTGCTGGCAGTCCACGTGGCCACAAGGTCGAAACGCTCGATACCTCGTATCCTTACCGTCATGCTGGCATCGGTCGTCTTCGGCTTCTGCTTCGATTCGCTGTTGATTCTGGGCGGGGTATACACACCGGTACGCTGGCTGATCCCCTCCCCGTTCGCAACGATCTGGCTCATGACGCTGTGGGCCAATTTCAGTTTGATCGTCGATGTGCCGCTGGGGTGGCTCCAAAAACACCTGGCCATCGCCGGGATCTTTGGGGGCGTTTTCGGCCCGGCGGCCTACCTGGGGGGCCAGCGATTGGGAGCCATCCAGATTGCGGAGCCGGTTTTTTCCAGCACCGCTGTGCTGACGGTTGCCTGGGCGTTCGGTTTGGCGGCTCTTATGCTGCTGGCGCGGCTCCTGCCGGGTTACCGATCTGGACCAAAGACACCTGCCAGGTCTTGAGGTGAGGATCAGGTGGGGCGCTTGCTGAAAAGGTAGTGGCTCACATACCACTCATTGCCCCCACGGAAACCCCATAGTTCGGCGCAGGCCAGGAAGAAGATGCGCCATCGCTGGAACCAGCGTGCGGCCTCGCTGTCCCCGTAGGCGGTCCGAAGAATGGGCAAGACCGCCTCACGGCGTTCATCCAGATTTCTCAGCCAGGCCTCGGCCGTCTTCTGGTAATGGGTGCCGTTCAGACGCCAGTGATCTGTCAGGATCAGATCGTCCTGAAAATAGAGCAGCAGGTCGTCCGACGGCATGATGCCGCCCGTAAAGAAGTACTTGCCCATCCAGTCGTCCTCGCCTTCCGTTTCGAAGAAATAGGCATACTCACGATGGGTGAAGATATGGACGAAGAGTCTGCCGTCGGGCTTCAGCCATTGGGCGATGCGACCCAGCAGCGTCCTGTAATTGCGCATGTGCTCGAACATCTCAATCGACACCACCCGATCGAAACGCCGTTCCGTAGCGAACGTGTTGGCATCCGCTGTAATGACTTCGATGTTCGTCAACGAGTTTCGCCGGGCCTTTTCAGTGATAAAGTCGCGCTGCAAGGCGGAATTCGACACGGAGAGAATGCGGCATTTCGGGTAGTGCTCGGCGGTCCAGAGGCCAAACGAACCCCAGCCGCAGCCCAGATCGAGGACGTCCATGCCGTCTGCGATTCCCGCTCGCGCGCAGACTTGCTCCAGGGCTGCCTCCTCGGCTGCTGCCAGGCCAGCGACGCCGTCGGGCCAATAACAACAACTGTACTTCAGACGCGGGCCAAGCGCCAGTTCCATGAAACCCGGCGGCATCTCGTAGTGCTGTTCGTTCGCCTTGTCCGTAGCGATGGCCACGGGACTGCGCCGCAATTCCTGTACAAGTGCCATCTTGGCCTGCAACTGATCGGCTGGTGTACTTTTGCGTTCCAGGCGCAGCCGTTTGCGATCCAGGGCGCGAATGCCGGCACGCACCACCGCATCGGGCATCCACCCCCGCTCCATCATGTCAATCAGTCGTTTCATGGGACCTCGCGCTTGGGAAACCAAGGAATGAAAGGACTTGTGGTCTGCTGGTAACGCCGGTAATCATCGCCCCGGCTCTGCAGGGCCCGTTTCTCGGTATAGGGAATGCCCGTCACCTTGTACAGGAACAGCAGCATCACGATCGGGCCCGCCAGCGCCGCCCACCCGTAGGGCGAGCCGATGGCCAGGCATACGTAGGTGAACCAGTGGATCCACTCAAAGAAGTAGTTCGGATGCCGGCTGTAACGCCAGAGTCCCGCCCGACAGGTCTTGCCTCTGTTCTCGGGATTGGCCCGAAAACGCGCCAGTTGGCGATCCGCCAGCATTTCTCCTCCGATGGCGACCAGCCAGATTGCCACAGCCGCCCCGTCCAGAACGCCCAAGGGACCTTGTCGATACACGACCGGCAGGAACGGGACGGAGAACATAACCGCCCAGACGGCCTGGATTTGAAAGAACGCAAAGAAGAAGGCCTGGGACTTATCACCCCAGTTCTGTCGGAGCATTTGATAGCGACCATCTTCCGGCTGGTCCAGGACGCGGTTCAGTAGAAGATACCCGGCCAGACGAACGCTCCAGGTGCCCGCCAACGCGGCCAACAGCACACGGCGGGCCGGCGCCCCCGAGGCGACCGTCGCGTAGAAAACAGCCAAGCCCCCGACTCCGGCGGCCCACACAGCGTCGACGATGCCAGCATTCCTGGTTCGACGCTGGATGATCCAAGAGAACAGCATTATCGCAGCCATCACGGCCCAACCGATCAAAATCGCTTGCCAGGGTCCCATGGACATCTCTCTCAATGGCTTGCAGTGCTACGGTTCATGAACCACGGACACATGGTCCCCTGCATATAAGCGACTCCGGCACCCGGTTGGCGGCAGAGGACAGCCTGGTCCCAAGTAGCAGTCACTCCAACTCCAGAACGACGCGAAAACCCAGGTTGCTGCAGCGAATACTCGGTCGGTCGCGATAGCGCTTGGCGGAACGGCATCCCTGGCGGTAGCTGCTCCAACTGCCGCCACGAAGCACGCGGAATTCGCCACGCTCCGGACCGGTGGGATCGGCGCGTGAAGTCACCGTGCCATAGCCTGCGCGGTACCAGTCCTGGCAGAACTCGAGTACATTGCCGTGCATATCGTAAAGGCCGAAAGGATTCGGCCGGAACCGTCCCACCGGTGCTGTGAAGATGTGTCCGTCTGACCACGGAAAGAAAGCCGCTGGCGAAGAGGCGTTGGCGAATTCCGGCCGGGCCGTCTCGTCCGCCACGTTGCACCACCCCAGACCGTCTTCCGGTCGATCACCCCACTGGTACACCGCCTTGGTGCCCGCCCGACATGCGTATTCCCACTCCGCTTCCGTGGGTAGACGATACCGTCGGGCTTCTCGATGACCCAGCCAGCGGCAGAATTCCGCTGCGTCATGCCAACTGACGCAGACGACCGGATGGTCGTCGGTTTGCGTAAAACCAGGGTCGCGGAACGATCTCCCTCGCACGATCTGAAATGAGCCGTTGTGCCATGCGTAGGACCAGTCTTCTCGTTCCGCTTGCGTTTCCCACACCGCCTCACCGGCAAACACCGCGAACTGTTTCGTCGTCACCTCCGTCCGTCCCATGTAGAACCCCCGGGTGATGCAAACCATGTGTTGGGGCATTTCGTCAGTGTTCGCGATCTCCGCGTCCATGCCGCTTCCCATGACAAACTCCCCCGGTTGGATATAGCGCAATTTCATGCCAACCGAATTGACAAGCTCTTCCACCGGCTCACTTCGCGAGGCCGCTCCTGCCGGCGACGCCGCCAGAACGGAGGTCAGGACTATGACGGCTAGGCGCCTGGTCATAAGGCAAATCCATGGACAATCATCCGTTCGTCAGACAAGCCGCGTCGCACGACAGGCTCACCGTTGTCTACAAGGGCTCCGGCATGCAAAGACGGTCCCGACTCGCTGCCGTCCGACCGCATCCTTGGCAACGGAACTGCGCGTTCTGGACCAGAGCTTTGTACGCCTCGCGCTGCTCAAAATGAAATCCCTCGTACATCAGAAAGCAAAGATGTTCTCCGTGGTTCGCGTCGGAGCACGTGGTGTCTTGGGGTAGCTTCTCAGGTGCCATTATTGGTCTCCTTTGCATTCGTGTGCGTTTGCCTGCCTGCGGGCCGGTACAACTCGTGATCCCAAGTGCCAGCGTAGACAGGCGGTGCATTGTTCACTCTACTGAGTACCCGTGTTCACATCAACCCAATCCGTGCATTATCCCCCGAGGGCACACGGTCTGAACCCTTCAGGCGACAGCATCAATCGGTGGGCTGAGGGAGCGTCGGAGGACGCCGCCTTCAGCGCAACCAGCGTTCCATCACAAAACCGAGATAGCCGAGCACAGCCCCCACCGACGTACCCCATGCCAGATCGACCATCGTCACGATGAGCGGCCAGCCTTTGATGGTCGCCAGGTTGGTCAAATCATACGTGGCATAGGTTACGAGGCCAAAGAAGGCTCCGAAGATCAATGCTCTCTTGGCCGAGTCATGTTGAGAAGCGGGAACGCTGACAAAGAGCAGTATGCCCGTGACAAACAGCAGGTAGAAGAGAAATGCCGCCAGCCAGTTCGGATTCGCCCTCATCAGCGATCCAAGATGACGTCCGTAGAATCCGCGTGCCACCAGACCAAGCCAAATCGCATCGATCAGGAGGAAGGCAAGCAGGGTCAGGCCGTATAGCTTCGCGTAATGGAAGACCATCGATTTCACCTCACTCGTTGCTTGGGAGGCATCCGCCTCTTCTCGGTTCATCCGGCATCAAGCCGTCGGGGGCATATCGCGATGGTTGGTTCATCATGGCCCTGTTGCCTTGGGCCCCACCATATCAGATTGCCATCGAATAGGGCATACTTTTTGATGCGAAAGACGAGGGCGTCGAGTCCCCAGACTGCGACTCGGCGCGCTCGGTCGCGCGGCGGGTGGCAATCAAGCCATGCCCGCGCAACTTCTCAAACTAGGGGGCCGGCGGCGCTTTGGGCAGCACGACGGCGTCGATAGCGTGAATCACACCGTTGGAGGCCTCGACGTCCGTAACGATAATTGTCGCCATGCGACCTAGGTTGTCCGTGAGCACACCGCCATTCTGCATGAGGCTGCCGCCGGCGAGCATTTCGATCTGCTTGGTCGCCAGCACATCCGTCGCCATCAAGCGGCCGGCGGAAACATGGTACAGCAGGACATCCGTGAGGAAGGCCTGACCGAGATCAGCCACGTTGTCAGGGTTCAACTCGATAGCGGCAAACGCCTCGTCGCTCGGGGCGAAGACTGTCAACCGATCATCTCCGGCGAGGGCATCGGCCACAGCCGGATCGGCGGCAAGCACAGCGGCAATCAACGTGTCGAACATGCCCGCGAAGTCCCCTTCACTGTTGAGTTGCACCGCCAGATCCAGAAGGTTTGCCTGAGTAGCCGGCGGGGCCTTGGGCAGTACGACGGCGTCGATGACGTGAATCACACCGTTGGAGGCCTCGACATCCGTCGCGATAATAGTCGCCGTGCGCCCGAGGTTGTCCGTGAGCACACCGCCGGCCTGCATGAGACTGCCGCCAGCGAGCATCTCGATCTGCTCGGTCGCCAGCACATCCGCCGCGAGCAGGCGTCCCAACGCGACATGGTAGAGCAATACATCAGTCAAGAAGGTCTGGTCGAGATTGGCAACGTTCTCCGCAGTGATCTCAATTGCGGCGAAAGCGTCGTCCGTAGGCCCGAAAACCGTGAACTGCCCCGGACTAGAAAGGACTTCCAGAATCGACGGGTCCGCCGCCAGGATGCCAGCGATCAGGGTATCGAACTGACCGGCAAACGGTCCTTGGCTGTTTGCGGCGATGACGGTATCCACGATGTTGGGGGCCAGCGCGATCACATTCTGGAGCACGGTGAACGTGCCCGTCTCCAGCGATCCGACCGCGTACAGGAAGTACGCGTTTCCACCAACCAAGGTCACCTCAACGGGCCCGAAGACCGGGTGGCTCACCCCTGGAGGCGAAACGGTAACGCTCCAGGTGCCCGGCCACGTGCTCAGGATCCCCTGCGCGCCGTTCGCGATCTCACGGGCGCTCAGGAACCGATAGCCGACTGGGGTCTCCACCTGCGCGAAGATGTCCACGGTCCCAGCTGCGGCAGTATGATGTACGACCAGAGGAGACTGGAAATTCTGGCGGCACTCGTCGAGCCGATTCGAGAACACGCTGGCCGTTGCCTGGGTCTGTTCGTTCAAGTGGGCGATCACCGTCAGGTTCTCCTGGGCGGCAAATTTCACGTCCGCAGCAATGACTGCCGGCTCGCCGCCGGGGTTGTCCGGATTAGCGATACCGATTTTGAGGCTGTATGGGCCCGGCGTCAATTCGATGGGCCCAGTGACTGTACCAAAGGTGAAGCCGGGCAGCGCCGGGACGCCGTTCAGGGAAACGTCCACGGGCAACTCCGCAGGCAGGCCAAGATCCCCGCCGGGAATGCCATGAATGACATAGATCGTCGCGGGGATCAGACTGAAGGTGGTCTGGGCCTCCATTGCGCCATCGTAAATGAGCAACGTCAACGAATCGTTGCTCAAGGATCCGACCGCGAAGATCAAGTAGGCTTGGGACGAATCCACCGCGAGTCTCTGAGGCCCTAATACGGGCTCATCGCTGCCCGCCGGCAGCAGGGAGATGCTCCAACTCCCTGGCGGGACGGTCAAGGCACCCTGATCCCCATTGGACACCGCGTCGAACTGCCTTTGCCCCTGCCAGTCGCATACCGTGCCTGCGAGCACGATATCGACTGGCGGAGCCGCTGCGGTGTGGTGTAGCGTAAGGCGAGATCGTCCTTCATCCGTCGCGGACATATCCAGCAGGAATTTGGAGGCGGTCGGTGCGCCGTCGTCATCGAGGTGGGCGATCACGACAGCCACCTCGCCAGCCGAGAAGGGCACTTCCGCTTCAATCACCGGCGGATTACTACACGGGATCTCAGGATCGGCCAGGCCGATCGCAATGTTGTAGGTACCCGGGTCCAGATTCAATGGACCGGCCAGTTCCCCATACGTGAAGCCTTGCAGAAGGCAGGCGCCATCGACGGCCACGTCCACCGGCAAATCGGGGGCAAGGTCCAGATCCTGTCCCTGAATGCCATGAATCACATACACCGTAGCCGCACTCTGCTGGGCATTGACCGATCCAACGAAGGCCAGGCCCAGGACCAAAGCGATTAGTCCGGATTTCATCGTTCCATCTCCTTATGAAAGAAAAAAACCGGGTTGTTCTGTGGTTACCGGGTGGCGAGGAACGGGCCAAGCACGTCCATCATGCTTGGCCCGTCACACCCACCTGCGAGATGCTAGCTGGTTTCTTTCGGCAGAACTACGCTGTCGATCACATGGATCACGCCATTGCGACAATAGATGTTCTTGATCTGCACTCCGGCATTGTCGATCGAGAGGGAAGGATAAATCGACTGACCGTTGAGGGTCTCGACCGTGTGGGCGGCGAGGATGTCGTTGGAGCCGAGCCTGGCGGGGATCACGTGGTACTTGAGAATCGCCTGGAGTTGGGCCTGGTTCTCCGGCTGGACGAGACTCTCCACCGTTCCTGCCGGCAGTTTGGCGAACGCGGCGTCTGTCGGGGCAAAGACCGTGAACGGGCCGTCGCCATTGAGCGCATCAACCAGGCCGGCCGCCTGAAGGGCCGTCACCAGGGTGTTGAACTGTCCGGCAGCGATGGCTGTTTGCACGATGGTCTTGTCGGTGCTGTCCGGCGCTTCGGTTGTGGCATATCCGCTGATTGGTTGGGCGGCGCCCGGCAACATGACCCGATCGACGACGTGGATCACACCGTTGGTGGTCTTGATGTCCGCCTTGGCGACACGGGCGTCGTTGATCATCAAGGTCAAGTCCACCTTCTGACCCTGCAAGGTCTTGGCATCGGTGTACTTCATCAGGTCCGAAGACATGACGCGTCCGGGAACCACGTGGTACTTCAGGATCGACTGGAGTTTTGCCTTGTTCTCCGGCATCAGCAGAGATTCCACGGTGCCTTGCGGCAACGCAGCGAAGGCCTTGTCCGTCGGAGCGAAGACGGTAAAGGGTCCTGGACCTTGCAGGGCGTCCACCAGATCGGCTGCCTGCAGGGCTGCCACGAGCGTGTTGAACTGTCCGGCCTGCTGCGCTGTCTGGACGATGTCGGCCCGTGGTGTGTCCTGGGTGCTGCTGCACGACGCGGCCTGGTTCGCATGGTTGCAGCCACCGGCTGCCAAAGCTGTCGAAATTCCAAAGGCCAGTAGTGCAATCGTTGCGGATGTGATTTGCGTCTTCATGGCTCTTTCCTTTCAATCGGCGCTCGCTAACGAGCGTTGTATCGCTGTCTGGTCATCACGGATTCTGTGGCTCTGCGTGGTGTATCAGGTTCGTCACTCGGTTCGCTGCCTCCTTTCAGCAGGGCGAGGGCATCGTCCCTGGTTGCAGAGTGGTTCCAGAAAACGTCCCGCGCGGCCGCGCTGACCGTCGACGTGTTGGCCCTTTGCTCTGAGCCGGCGCCCTCCTGCTCTTCGTTCCCGTTGGGTCTGGATCTGACGATCTCTGCCAATCTGGACACGTTCAAAATCACGATAAGCTCTTTCATTTAAAATTCGTTCAAAACGTTCCTTGTGGTATAGCCTCGATCCAGCCGTAGCGTTCACCCGTTTTTCCTTTTTTTCTTGTTGTGTTGCCCTGCGAATGTCGTATATGCTTGGCAGATATGAACATAAGAGATGGCAGCACGTAGAAAAAAGAAACTAATAACGATCATACCATTCATTTTTTCCGGCGAGGTCAGGGTGGAATGGCGACAGAAAAAGACGTTCAGTCCCAACCAGGTGGCCAAGTCCCTGGGAGTGAGCGAGGCATCGATCAAGCGATGGTGCGACAAGGGGATTTTGCATTCCAGCAAGACGGCGGGGGGGCACCGCCGAATACCGATCCATGCGGTTCTGGACTTCGTCACCAGGAACGACTTCACTTTGGCCCAGCCGGAAGTGCTGGGTTTGCCCCGAACCGTTGGCTCCGGCTCCCGCACGCTGGGCCAGGCCTGCCGGCTCTACGCCGAGGCGCTCGAACGGGGCGACGAGGCCCGCTGTCTTCAGTTGGCGCTGGACTTGCGCGTGGCCAGGCATGATATGGCCGTTGTCGGCGATCGCGTGGTCGGTCCCGCTTTCGACCAGCTCGGGCAGCGATGGGAACATGGTGAAGCCGAAGTTTATCAGGAACGACGCGGCGTGGAAATCACCCGCCACGTGCTATTACGCCTCAAGGATACCCTGGCCCCACCGGGCCCCGATGCCCCCATCGCCATTGGAACCACCCCGCCCGGAGATCCGTACACTTTGCCGGGCCAGTTGTGCGAGTTGGTACTCCTCGAACAGGGCTGGGACGCACGTTTTCTTGGTGCCGAACTGCCCTTCGAAACCACCGCGAAAGCTATCGTGGACCTGCGCCCGCGCGTGCTTTGGCTGAGCGTGTCAAACGTCGATGCGCCGCCACGCTTCATCGAGGAATATCTTCGCCTGTACGAGTTATGCCTGCAACGGCAGTGTGCCGTCATCGTCGGTGGACGCGCCCTGGACGATACCGTGCGCCGCGAAATCCAATATGCCTCGTATGGCGACCGTCTCCAACACCTGCAAAGTTTTGCCCAAAGCCTCCACCGGCCCAAATGATCCATTCGTCGCAAAGGACTGGCTAGAAGCCATGTGATATGAAACGTGTTGCCCAGATTATCCTCTCTGTCTCTGTATGCCTTCTGACCGGCGCCGTCGGATCGTTGGCGACAAGGGAGTCGCTCAACACCTGGTATACGGACCTGGCCAAACCGTCCTTCGCTCCACCGAACTGGGCCTTCGGCGTAGTCTGGCCGATCCTGTACGTGCTGATGGGGATTTCCGTCTTCATGGTCTGGCGCAAGGGCACCGGCAAGAGCCAGGTGCGAGTCGCCCTGGTCCTCTTCGCGCTGCAACTCGTGCTCAACGGACTCTGGACCCCGATCTTCTTTGGCCTGCGTATGATCGCGCTCGCCCTCGCCGAGATCGTGCTGTTGTGGATGGCCATACTGGCAACGATTCTGGCCTTCCGGCGAATCTCCAGGCCGGCGGCCTATCTTCTCTGGCCCTACCTGGCATGGGTAAGCTTCGCCATCGCTCTGAACGGCGCCCTCTGGCACCTGAACAGATGAACCGATGACGCAGACCGTCCGGCCAATGGGCGCATTCTTCCGGTCTCGATCAGACCAGCCATTTCGGTCGGTACTCGGTCCGAATCAAGTGGTCCGCTTCGGGGGCGTTTATGGCCTGCATGCTCTCGCCGTCCCAATCCAGGCTTCTACCGGTGCGAATCGCAAGCACCCCCGCCAGGCCGATTTCCGTCAGTTTGCCGCCAAGATCGAAGTCGGAGGATGGGCGTCCTTCCCCCCGACAAGCATCGATCCATTCCCGGGCGTGCCCCTGGCTTCGCGGCAGGCTCTGGGGAATGTCCCCAGTGGCAGGGTGCCGTAGAACGTCCGTGAGGCGCGGCTCGCCTTCGAGGCGGATCAGCGCGCCCGTGTTCCAGTGGCTCGAATAGATGCACCCCTTCTCGCCAACCATCAGGACGCCACCGTCCTTGTCCTTGTGGACCTCAATTACGGGCGCCAGTACCTCGGCCGGCGGCCTTCCGTTGCCTTGCCAGTAGAGCTTCACCGGCGCAAGCTCACCACGGGCGGGGAAATGAAACTCCACCGCGGGCTTGTCGGGCGGCTGCTGCCGGGAGCGATCCACGTTCATGACGAGCCGCTCAGGATAGCCCAGGCGCAAGGCCCGCATCGGCAGATTGATGGAATGGCAGCAGAAATCGGCCAGGCCGCCGTTGCCGAAGTCGAACCAACCGCGCCACGTGGCGGGATGATAGACATCCTTCTTGAAGGGCCGCATGGCCGATGGACCGACCCACAAGTCCCAGTTGAAACCGGTCGGAACCGGATCTTCGCCCTCTGCACTGCCTTCCCGGGCGGTGCAGCCGATGCCCCACTCGTAGATCTCCCGGATCTGCCCGAGGGTCCCGGCCTGGATGATCTCGATACAGCGGCGCAGCGAAGAGCTGGCACTGCCTTGGTTGCCCATCTGAGTGACGACTTTGCTGGCGCGGGCCAACTCGCGGAGTTCGCGGGCCTCGGACACGCTGTGGGTCAGGGGTTTCTCACAATAGACGTGCTTGCCGGCGTTCATAAAAACCTTGCAGAGCGGTGCGTGCCAGTGATCGGGAGTAGCAATCAGCACGGCGTCGTAACTGGACGCATGATCGAGCAACTGGCGATAATCCTCGAAGCCTCTCGCCCCGTCTCCGCCGTTCTGGGCGGCCGTTTCGCGGGCCTTCGCGATCTGCTTCGCATCCGGATCGCACAGGGCAACCAGCTTCGCGCCGCTCGAAAGCAGCTCCGACAGATCGCTGCGACCCTGACCTCCACAGCCAACCACCGCGAGGGTCACCTTGCTGTTGGCCTCCGTCGCAGCGGCACTACCCTGCATCACCAGGGGCCCGCCCACGACGGCTGCACCAAAGCCCAGCGCCGACGATTTGAGAAGACCCCGACGCGATAAGCTCTGCCTGTTGTGTCTCATTGTCTCTCCTAGCAACAGATTCAAATGACTGAAACTGAAACCCATCTCCTCTGTCCGCGTCTGTTCTTTGCCTGACGACATCAATCGTTGCCCACTGCGATGCGTACGCCTCTCCGGTCGAGCAGGCTGCCTTCGGCGAGATACAAACGGACCAGGGCGATGCGGTAGTTGATGACGGCACGAACCTCGTCGATGCGGCTGGCCAGCAGGTCACGCTGGGCCTGGGAGACCAGGATCGAGGTGCTGGATCCCACGTCGAAGCGTTCCTTCTCGGCCTCGTAGGTCTGCTCAGCGAGGACGCGGGTGGCCGCGGAAGCGGTGATCTGTTGCCGAGCCCGTTCCACCTCGTTGGCTGCCAGATAGACGTCCAGATGCACGGCCTGTCGGAGGTTGGCGACCGCCCGGGCCGCCTGAATGCGGGAGGCGGTGGCCGCCAGGTCCCGGGCACGCGCGATTCGGTTGCCCAGCCGATGCGTGAAATTCAGGCCCACGGTCAGGTCATAGGTCCTCTCATCTTCGCGGATCTCGCGGAAGGAGTCGTCAAAGCGATCCGCAAATCCCGTCTGCCCCAGATCGGCAAAGAAATCCAGGCGGGGCATCAAACCGTTGCGTGTGACCATGGTTTCCAAGCGGTTCTCCTGCAATCGAAGCCGGGCTTCGTTCAGGTCCGGACGCTCGCGTTCGGCCAGTTCCAGGCGCTCGTTCAGATCGGCCAGGGGCTCTGGATCGATCCGCAGGTCACTGGTGGCAATGACCTGCCGGTCGAGAGGGTTTCCCGTCCGCGGATTGATCAAACGCACCAGGCGCAAACGCCTCGCCTCCAGGACGCTGCGGGCCTCGATCAAGGCCTGTTCCCGGCGCGCCACCTCGGCGCGGGCGGCGGCCGCTTCCGTTTCGGGCAACAGGCCGACCTCGATCCGCTGCTCCACCTCGTGTCGCTGCTGACGGGCAATTTCCAGAGAGCGTTCGAAGATGGCGATCTCCTCACGCGCTTCGACGAAGTTCCAGTAGGCGATCTCCGTTTCGGACAGCAGGGCCTGGGTGAATCCTTGTAGTTCGTATCGACTGGCCAAGGTATCGAGTCGCGCCTGGTGCACCCGGGCCAGGTTGACCGCGGGGCCGAAGCCGCGCAGGAGCGACTGCGTGAGGGTCAGCCCCACGCGGGCCTCCTGCTGTTCGGGGGTCCGGTCGGAGATGCCGCGATCCTGTTCCACGCTGAATTCCAGATCCGTGCCCGTGGGCAGGGTCTGCCGCAGCCCCGCCACCGCGGAGGCATCGCGGGCTTCGACACCGAATTGCTCGCCGGTGCCCCGGTCGGTTTCGGACGTGACCTCCTCGGCCAGGCGCAACCCGGCGAAGATCTCCGGGTCGAACAGCCCGCGTTCGATCTGCTCGAAGGCTCCCTCGATCACGGGGTTGAGCTGCTGCACCAAAAGATCCTGATTAAACCGCAAGGCCAGCAGCGCCGCGTGCTCGATGGACAGTTCGAGCGGACCGCTCTGGTCGTGCAGATCCGCCTGCGGCTCCTCGGGCAGTTCAGGCTTGACCGCCTCGGCCAGGGCGTTCAGTTCCACCGGTTCGTTTAACTCATCGGGTTCGCCCAAAACCTCCACAGCTTGTGACTCGTCGGACCCTCGAAAGACCGACCAGCGATCCGGCGGCGTACAGGAGGCGGCGGTCACGGCAATGGCCGCAATGGCCGCAAGGCGGATGGCTTCCATCGTCCTGACACTCATGATCGCTGTGTCCTGGATTCGGGGTGCAACAGGGAGTAGGCGGCCGGGATGAGCACGAGCGTGATCAGCGTGGAGCCCGCCAGGCCCCCGACCACGGCGCGGGCCAGCGGCGCCTGGGCGTCGGCGCCTTCCCCGATGCCCAGAGCCAGGGGCAGCAGGCCCAGAATGGTCGTCAGGGTGGTCATCAGGATCGGACGCAAACGCCGGCGTCCGGCTTCGGCGACGCTGTCGTGTACGCTGCGGCCCTCGCGCTTGAGCTGGCCGGCCTGATCCACCAGGAGGATGGCGTTGTTGACCACGATCCCGCCCAGCATGATGCAACCGATGTAGGACTGCAAGTTCAGGGTCGTGTTCGTCAGGAACAGCGTGACCAGCACGCCCACAGCCGCCAGGGGCACGGACAACATGACCACCAGGGGATTGAGGAACGACTCATACTGTGACGCCAGCACCATGTACACCAGGACCAGAGCCAGGATCAGCGAGATCACCAGTTCCCGGAAGGCTTCCTGTTGCTCTTCGAAGGTGCCGGCCACGAACAGATCGTATCCCACCGGCCGGGGGATGCGGTCCAGTTGGGCCTGTACGTCGGATGCTACCGAGCCCAGGTCGCGATCCGTGACGTTGGCGTTGACCATGACCACACGCTGCTGGTCTTTGCGTTCGATCCGCACCGGCCCTCGGCTGGCCTGGGCGCTGACCACGTTGCGCAGAGCGATCTGTTGACCGCCGGGACGGGTCAGGGTCAGGTCCAGGATGTCGTCGATGCTGCGACGCTCGACGTCTGCGAGCTGCACGAAGATCCGGAACGAATCGCCTTCCACGCGGTACTCCCCCGCGCGGGACCCGGCCACCGCGGTCTCCAGCAGTTCCGTGACATCCCGCACGCTCAGACCCAGGTCCGCGATCTTGGCCCGGTCCACGTGGATCTCCTGCTGGGGAGCGCCCGCCTCCCGGCTCAGGTCCAGATCGCTCACACCGGGGATCCGAGCCATGGCTTCTACCACGCGCGCGGCCAAGGCATCCAGGGTCTGGAGGTCAAAGCCCCGCACCTCCACGGTGATGCCCTCGTCCTGGCCCAGCATGCGGTCCAGCAGAAACTGTCCCTGGGGGGCCCGAATCCGAACCTCCGTCCCGGAAATCCGCCCGCTCAGACGCTTCCGCAGATCCGCGGCAACGTCGGCATTGGAACGTTCCCGCTGGGTGGCCGGGGTCAGCGACAGACTGATATGGCATTCCCCCTCGCGCACGCTGACAATCGATGAGACCATTTCCGGCACGTTCGCAAAGACGATCTCTTCCATGCGGCGCGCCTGCTGATCCACGAGGTCCAGACGGGTGCCCACCTCCATTTCGCCGGTGATACTCACCTCCCCTTCGTCGCTGGGCGGCAGGAATTCGTTGCCGATCAGCGGATACAGCAGCAGGCTCGCGCCCAGGATGCCGAAGGCGATGCTCACGGTCAGCCAACGGTGGCGCAGGACGCGGTGCAGCAGATCGCGATAGGCGCTGTCCAGGTTCCGGAACATGCGGTCCGAACCGGCAGCCAGGCGTGCGGTCATGACGGAGCGACGCGCCTGGACCTCTTCCGTGGAGCCCACCAGTTTCGAAGCGAGCATAGGCACGAGACTGAGTGATACCAGCAGGGAACAGATCAGCGAGAACACGATCACATAGGCCAGCTCCTGGAACAGGATGCCGGAGACGCCGCGGACGAAGACCAGGGGCAGAAAGATGACCAAGGTGGTGATGGTGCTGGCGACGATGGCCGGGCCGACCTCGCGCGCCCCTTCGACCGCCGCGGTTACCGCCGATTCGTGATTCTCATCGCGGCGGCGGTGGATGTTCTCCAGCACCACGATGGAACTGTCGACCATCATGCCCACCCCCAGGGCCAGTCCGCCCAGGGTCATGAGGTTGAGCGTGAAGCCGCCGAAATAGACCATGGCGAAGGTCGCGATGATCGAGATGGGGATCGCCAGGGAGATGACCACCGTACTGCGGATGTTCCGCAGAAAAAACAGCAGGACCAGGACCGCCAGGCCGCCGCCGTAGAGGATGGAGCGGGCCACGTTGGAGATGGACCGTTCGATGAAATTGCCTTGATTCTGGACCGGCACGACCTTGATCTGGGGATAGGCCTTGTTCACGGCGGCAATCTCTTCGAGGATCCGCCGGGACACCTCCACGGTGTTGGCACTGGCCTGTTTGCGGATCGCCACGCGGATCCCGCGCTGGTTGTTGATCCGCACGAGCCGGGTGAGTTTCTCGTACGTATCGACCACCTGGGCCACCTGGCCCAGCGTCACGGTTGCGCCGTCCCGGGTCTCCAGAACCGTGTCTCGGATCTCGTCGAGATGCGTGAATTCGGCCGGCGCCCTGAGGATTACCTCGTAACGGCCCTGCTCCAGACGTCCGGCGGGCAGGTCCAGGTTGGCGTCCCGGATCGCACGCAGAACCCGATCCAGGGGCAATCCCAGCGCGCGCAACCGGTCCGGATCGATTTCAATGCGGATCTCCCGGTTGTATCCTCCCCACATGTCCACCTGCGCCACCCCCGGCACGCGCGTGAACCGGTAGCGGATCTGATCCTCGATCAGTTGGTTCAGTTCCACGGGAGCGAGGTCGCTCGAGATCCCCAGCAGCACCACGGGGTAGCTGTTAATGTCGTACTTGCTGATTCGCGGACGCACGATGTCGTCGGGCAGTTCGTTGATCTCGTCCTCCAGGGTCGCCTGCACGTCCAAGGCAGCCTGGTCGACGTCCGTGCCCCAGGCAAAACGCACGCGTACGCTGCTGCGTCCCTCGGTGGAATCCGAGAGGATCTCCTCGACGCCCGGCACGGTGGCGACGATCTCTTCCACAATCTGGGTAACCAGACGCTCCATGACCTCGGGACTGGCGCCCTCGTATCCGGTGCGGATGGACACAGTCGGCAACTCGATGTTGGGCAACAGATCGACCCGCACCCGGCTCAGGGAGATCCCGCCGAGGATCACCACGATCAGGGTGACCATCGTGGTCAGGACCGGTCGCGTCACGCTGAACCGCGGTAGGTTCATTCGTCCTCCGCTGCCTGCGGTTGCGTATTTGGCGGGTCGCCATTGTCCTGCGGGATCGTGATCCGGGAACCATCGTCGATCAATTGCTGGCCCAGGGTCACCACCCGCCCGGTGAGTCCCTCGCCGTGGACCTGAACCCGCTGGCCTTCGCGCAGTCCGACAGTGACCGGATGCCAGGAGACGGTGAGGTCGTCGTTCACCAGAAAGACGCCGGTCTGGTCCCTACGTACGGTCAGGGCCTGCTCGGGCACGATCGTGGCGGCGTCGACCGTCTCGAGGGCAATGGTGGCACGGATGAACATGCCGGGTTTGAGCCGGTGGTCGGGATTGTCCACGATCAACTCCACCCGAGCCTGACGGGAGGTCCGACTGAAAACGGGTGCGATTCGAGTGACTCGGCCTGCGAATTCTTCGTCGGCATAGGCATCCGTGGCCAACGTCACTTCGTGTTCCGCGCGGAGTCGGGCGTAATCCTTTTCGGTAACGAACACCACGCCGGTAATGGGATCGAGTTCCACGATGGACAGCAACGGGGTGTTGGCCGAAACCATATCGCCTTCGTCGACAAATCGGGCTGCAACAACCCGTTGATCGTCACCGCCATTCCACTCGGCTGCCACCGTGGTGTAGCCAAGACGAATCCGGGCCGCTTCCACGGTCGCCTCGGCGCGTGTCACCAGGGCCTTGGCCACCTCGAGCTGGGCCTGCTTGGCTTGTTCGTTTGCCTTGGCGGTATCCAGTTGCGACTCGGAGGCGATGCCCCGCTCGCGAAGGGTCTCGATCCGCGCCATCTCCCGTTGGGCGATTTCTTGCGCACTGTTCGCTTCGGCCAGGCTGGCCTGGGCGACCGCCAGGTCGGCCTGGGCGCGTGTCACTTCCTGGACATACTCATCCCGATCCAGTTCGGCCACGATCTGCCCGCGCTGCACGGGGTCCGCCAGGTCCACGGCCAGACGCTCGATCCGTCCATTGATCTTGGGGGCCACCGCAAACTCGGCGGTGGCCTCGAGCGTCCCGCTGAAGGTTCTCCGCCAGGTGATCGGTCCCCGTTCGATCGGGCCGACCTCCACCGGCGCCGCGTCCTGGGAACCTGTGGAAGAGGCGGCGGCGTTCATGTCCTGTACCTGTCGGTAGATCGCCCAGGTCAACCCCGAGAGCAAGACAAGCAATACTAAAACAAGAACAATCTTCTTCATGGGGCACATTCCTTTGGGACCATTCGACGGTTTCCACCCCATTGAGACTCGACACAGTGGCTGAAGTCCATAGTACACCGAATCACGGAAACTCAAGGCCACCAGAGCATACTGTCCGCACATCGGCGAGGTCAAGCGGGAAGTGAACCGTTGTGGTTCCTTGTGGATCGAGTGCCCTCACCGGCAGTTGCATTTTGACTTGCGTAACAGGGGAAAGTCCAGCCGGTATCGCAAGCGATAATCAACGGACCTGACAACTACGCGGTGGGTCAAGTCGTGATTGTGGAGAGTGTAGTGGTTTCCTCGTTCGAGGTCACAAGCCTTCACACTGTCGATGCCGGCGGGCAATGGATTTCTCTTTGTGTCCTGACCCGTCTGGCTCTAAAGTATGATTCGATGGCAGGGTGGAGTCACCAGAAGGTCGGGTGAGAATCATGGAATGCCGTATCGGACATCGCCGTTTCACTGGTCGTCATCGCACCGCGGGAAGGGGATCGTATACAATGTGTATTCCGATGGCTGGCCTGAATCTTCCAGTGCTGGTGAGAATGGTGGTGACAGTGGCGGTGCTCGCCTGTTCTGGGGCTCCAGTCTCGGGCACATGGCGGAGCGCGTGGTACCCCGAGGACTGGACGCCGGCATTCACGGACCGAAATGGGCGATTTCTGCATGATTTCTCCTATGCCGGCTACCATAATGGTGAAGTGCCATTGCCGGACATGCAAGGGCCAGTGGTCCAGGCCGTAGAGAACTATGGTGCCGATGCGACGGGGCAGGAAGACTCGCAGCAGGCGATCCAGGCGGCTATTGACGCCGTTGCCAGGCGTGGTGGGGGTGTCGTGCTGCTGCCCAAGGGCCTGTTCCGTTGCGAGGGGCCGCTGCGCGTCACTGCCTCGAACACAGTGATCCGCGGCGCCGGGCCGCAGGCCACACGTATCTTCTTTACGTCGGTTCCGGAGCGGGGCTGGAGCGACCACCTGCAACTTCGAGGCAGTCTCCATGAGGGCCGGGAGGTTGCCTTGGCCACGGATGCCCCTAACCGGGGGACGTACGTCGAGGTCGACGATGCCGGTGGATTGCAGACAGGGGATGATGTCGCCATTGGCTGGGTCATCAGCCCTGCGTTCATCGCCGAACACGACATGTCCGGGACCTGGACGTCCTTCAATGGCAGATGGCGGCCATTCTTTCTCCGCGAGATTCGCTCGATTGACCGAACCAGCAAGCCGCACCGCGTGCACCTTGACGTACCCCTGCGCTATGTGGCGAAGGTGCGGGATCAGGCGTCGATTCGCGTGATGACCGGGTATCTCCGCGAGTGTGGCCTGGAATCACTGTCGGTGGCCAACGCCGTGGATTGGAAGCAGGCCTGGAGCCGTCCCGGAGTGCACGCTCTCAGTCTGCGGGACGCTACGGATTGTTGGGTCCACAATGTGGCGTCTTTTGAATCCCCGCTGGCTGAAGCCAAGGGCTATCACCTCCAGGGTGGCGGAATTGTCGTGACTGCCTCCAAGCGAATCACGATAACGGATTGCCGGATGGAAAAGGCACAGAATCGAGGCGGGGGCGGCGCGGGCTATCTGTTCCATGTCAGCCGGTCCAACGAGATCCTGACGCGGGACTGCGTGGCCGTCGCCGGTAGGCACAATGTCATCCAGAATTGGGACTTCGGCTCCACCGGCCTGGTCTGGCTGCGGTGCGTCAGCCGGGACGGCAGAGGCTATGCCTCCGCCGCCGACCCGATCGGCTACGCGGGACTTTGCGAGTATCATCATTCACTGGCGATGGCTTGCCTGGTGGACTCGTGCGTCCTGGATGACGGCTGGTTCGGCGGGAATCGCCACGACTGGAGTTCGGGAGCGGGCGCTACGGTCACGCAGAGCGTCTATTGGAACACCTCAGGGGAGGGCCGAATCCGCTCGTGGCAAAGCGGAGACGGCTACATCATTGGCACCCGTGATATCCGCGTGGAAACCAGCATGGCCAGCCGCTTTGCCGAAGGGACCGACCCCGAAGACCTTACCGAGGGACTGGGGCAAGGTGGCAGCCTGGAGCCGTCATCGCTGTACGAAGACCAACTCGAACGGCGTCTGAAAAGGCACGCGACAGACCAGCCATAGGGATCGTGCATCCCCAGCCCCGAAGAACACCACAGCGCACTACCAACAGACTCCAATGGCATTCTCATCGGGTATGAGGTCCGTTGTCGTCTCGATCCGGCGGGCAAGTCGCTCAGCTCTGAGGAGTTGTCGTGCTGGTCGACCACGTCTCTGATCTCCACCGTTGCGTGCGATTCGTCAACTTCCACCTGACGTCCATTCCGAAGCAGCGGCTATTACTTATTTATCCACAATGACTTACGAAGCACCTCTGCGGGCTTCGAATCCGAAGGTTGCAGGTTCGAGTCCTGCGGGGCGCTTGGGAAGGTCACGGTTGCGGATTTCGAAAACGCGGCTTTCTCCGTTTCGTGCCGGTTGCCGAGGGAGCGTTCCAGAATGCGTCCGTACCAGAGGCAAGGAGTCGAGCCTGCGCTGCCGTCATCTCCGCCAAAACATAGAACCGGCGGCACATTGCCCACGTAAGGTCCACACGCAGCGTTGGAGGCGAGAACGCCTGCCGATGCGGCAGGATCCGCCGCCTTCGCCTCGACGGACAAAGAAGAAGTCATGCACAGGTGCCAAAGGAACGCGAGGATCGGACGGCTATGAAGGTATTGCCAGGGCGCAACTATCCCCTCGGAGCGACGTTTGACGGCAGTGGGACGAATTTCTCACTCTTCTCAGAGGTGGCCGACGCCGTGGAGTTGTGCCTGTTCGACGCGGACGGAAACGAGAGGCGGGTGGAGTTGCCGGAGATGGGAGGATATTGCCACCATGGGTATTTCCCGGGGATCCGCCCTGGGCAGCGCTACGGCTACCGGGTGCATGGCCCGTGGGAGCCGAAGGAAGGGCACCGCTGCTGTCCGAGCAAGCTGCTTCTGGACCCGTACGCCAAGGCCGTCGGGGGAAACGTTCGTTGGGATGAGGCGATCTTTCCCTATCGTTTCGACGATCCGGATGGACCGCCCAACGAGACCGACAGCGCGCCTTTTATGCCGAAGTCTTTGGTCGTCGATCCGTTCTTCAATTGGCGCAAAGAGCACGCGCCGGACGCGCCGCTGGAAGAGACGATCATCTACGAGGTGCATGTCAAAGGGGCGACACAGCAGCATCCCGGCGTTCCCGCGGAGTTGCGCGGCACCTACGCCGGCCTCGCGCATCCCGCCATGCTCGAGTATTTCACCTCGCTGGGCATCACCGCCGTGGAGTTGCTACCCGTCCATCACTTCGTACACGACCACCATCTGATCGAGAAAGGACTGACCAACTACTGGGGCTACAATTCCATTGCCTACTTCGCGCCCCACGCCAACTATTCGGTTACACAGCAGTTGTGCCAGCAGGTTCAGGAATTCAAGCAGATGGTGTACGACTTTCATGAGGTCGGCATCGAGGTGATTCTGGACGTGGTGTACAATCACACCGCCGAGGGCAACCACCTGGGACCCATGCTGTCGTTCAGAGGGATCGACAACACCGCCTACTACCGCCTGGTGGAGGACGATCTCCAGTACTACATGGATTATACCGGTACCGGCAACAGCCTGAACATGCGGCATCCGCACGTGCTGCAATTGATCATGGATTCCCTGCGGTACTGGGTTACCGTCATGCACGTGGACGGCTTCCGCTTCGATCTGGCTGCCACGCTCGCCCGGGAGTTGCACGATGTGGACCGGCTCAGCGCCTTCTTCGACATCATCCAGCAGGACCCGGTGATCAGTCAGGTCAAACTCATTGCCGAGCCATGGGACGTGGGCGAAGGGGGTTATCACGTGGGGAACTTCCCGCCGCAGTGGTCGGAATGGAATGGGATCTACCGTGACACCATCCGCGATTTCTGGCGGGGACAGGAGCGCATGGTAGGGCAGTTGGCCGGTCGTTTCACGGGAAGCTCGGAGTTGTATGAGAATACGGGCCGGAGGCCCCATGCCAGCATTAACTTCGTAACCGCCCATGACGGATTTACCCTCGCGGATCTCGTCAGCTACCATCAGAAGCACAATGAGGCCAACCTCGACGGAAACGAGGACGGGACGGACGACAATCGCGCGTGGAACTGCGGCGTCGAAGGCCCGACGGACGAGCCGGGGATCAAGGCCCTTCGCGCCCGGCAGAAGCGGAACTTCCTGGCTACGCTGCTGCTCTCGCAGGGCGTACCGATGATTCTGGGCGGCGATGAGATGGGCCGAACGAAGAACGGCAACAACAATACGTACTGTCAGGACAATGAGCTTTCCTGGTTCGATTGGGATCACGTCGACGAGGCGTTGAGGGATTTCACAACTCGTCTGATCGAGCTGCGCAGAGAGCATCCAGTCTTTCGACGACGCGGATGGTTCCAGGGGCGCTCCATCCACGGCCAGCCGGATATCGGATGGTATCGGACCGACGGAGCGGAGATGGCCGAGAGCGACTGGGACAATGGCCAGATCTCGTCGCTCCAGGTCTTCCTTTCGGGACAACTCAACCAGATGGACCGACGGGGCGAGGCGATTCTGGACGACGACTTTCTCGTAGTCTTCCACGGCGCCCCGGACCCGGCGGTCTTTCGCCTGGTTGCCGTAGAGGAGGATCGTCCCTGGCAGTTGATGCTCGACACGGCCGACGATGCGCGCGCATCCCACGATGCCGGACACGAACTTCAGGTACAGGGACGCTCGGTGCTCGTTCTCCATCGCCCCCGCGTATCGTAAGAAGACGGATTCAGACGAGGAAAGGAAGCCTGCGGTGACGCGGCCAGGGGTCACATATCGAGGGGATGGTCGTTGCACGTTCGACGTGTGGGCGCCGCTGTTGCGGAACGTGAACGTGCGTCTGGAGGACCCCGCGGCGCGCGACTTGAGCATGGAGCGTGACGAATGGGGGCACTGGCGCGTTGAGACCGGCGATGTGGCCCCCGGGACCCGTTACCGGTTTGTTTTGAACCAAGAGCAGTCCAGGCCCGACCCGGCCTCGCAGTTTCAGCCCGACGGCGTACACGGTCCCAGCGCCGTGGTGGATCATGCCGCCTTCCACTGGATGGACGCCGGATGGGAGGGGGTGCCGCTTGAGGATATGATCCTCTACGAACTCCATGTGGGGACGTTCACGTCGGAAGGCACGTTCGAGGCGGTGATCCCGCGACTGCCCGAGTTGAGGGACCTGGGCATCAATACGATCGAGATCATGCCGGTGGCGCAATTCCCCGGGTCGCGCAATTGGGGCTATGACGGCGTGTACCCCTATGCGGTTCAGGAGTCGTACGGAGGACCCGACGGCCTCAAGACGCTCGTCGATGCGATCCATCGCCAAGGCATGTCGGCGGTCCTGGACGTGGTGTACAATCACCTGGGCCCCGAAGGCAACTACCTGCGGGACTTTGGCCCCTATTTCACGGACGTCTATCAGACTCCCTGGGGACAGGCGATCAATCTCGATCAGGAGCACAGTCACGATGTTCGCGCCTTCTTCATCGAGAACGCGCTCTACTGGTTGCGGGAGTACCACTTCGACGGGTTGCGCCTCGATGCGATCCATGCGATCTACGATCGCGGTGCAAAGCACTTTCTCCGCGAGTTGGCCGAGCGGGTGGCGGAGTTCTCGCGCCGGTGGGGACAGAAGCGGTATCTGATCGCCGAGAGCGACCTTAACGACGTCCGCGTCATCAAGCCGCGTCGCAGCGGCGGATACGGCATGGACGCCCAGTGGTCCGATGATTTCCATCACAGCCTGCACGCGCTGTTGACGGGTGAGAAGAACGGATACTACGAAGACTTCGGGGGAATCGACCAACTGGCGAAAGCGTATAAGGAGGGGTTCGTCTATTCCTGGAGTTATTCGGTGCATCGCAAGCGGTTCTATGGCAGCAGTTCGCGGCAGCGCCCCGGGCGCCAGTTCGTCGTGTGCAGTCAGAACCACGACCAAGTCGGCAATCGCATGCTGGGCGAACGCCTGGGACAGTTGGTCGATCTTGAAGCGCTCAAGCTGGGGGCCGGCGCCCTGTTGCTCTCGCCGTACGTTCCGCTGCTGTTCATGGGACAGGAGTACGATGAGCAGGCGCCGTTCCAGTACTTCGTCAGTCATACCGATGAGGGACTGGTGGAGGCAGTTCGGCAGGGACGGGCCAGTGAGTTCGCCTCGTTCGGCTGGACGCAGGAGTGCCCCGATCCGCAGAGCGCCGACACTTTCATGCGTTCCAAGCTGCGCTGGGACTTACGTCAGGAAGGTCGGCACGGGATCGTACTTGCCTTCTACAAACACCTGATTGAGCTTCGGACCAGCATCCGTCCGATCGCCAGCAGGAGAAAACTGACCGTGCGGACGATTTCGGAGAAGAATGTGCTGACGTGGCAGTTCCGGCAGGGGCGCGACCACGTGCAGTGCCTCATGAACTTCAGCGAAAAGGCCCAGCAGTTTGCGTTGCGGACGGCCCAAGCCGACTGGCGGAAGGTTCTCGATTCGGCGGAGACGCGCTGGAGCGGTCCGGGGGCCCGCTTGCCCGAGACGATTCGAGATCGGCAGGAGATTTCCATGCCGCGCCGAAGCATCGCGCTATACCGTCTGGAGGAGTCGAAACCGTCCGAAGAATGGGCTGCCGCTGCGGTGCAAGTGTCAGCAACGGAGGGACTACCCGATGCGGGTTCCGACAGCGACTTATAGACTGCAATTCGGTCCTGCGTTCGGCTTCAACCACGCTCGAGAGGTGATACCCTATCTGGCCCGTCTCGGCATCAGTGATGTCTATGCGTCTCCCATCCTCCAGGCGACGCAGGGCAGCACACACGGTTACGACGTCACCGACCCCAGCGAACTCAACCCCGAACTGGGCTCGGAGGAGGAGTTCCTTGCCCTGGCCGCCGAGCGACAGGCCCACGGTCTCGGGTGGCTCCAGGATATCGTGCCGAACCACATGGCCTACTCCAGCGAGAATGCTTTCCTGATGGATGTATTCGAGAACGGCCCCCAGAGTGCATACTTTGAATGGTTCGACGTCTTCCGGGACCACCCCGACCCTGAAATGCGCACCAAGGTGCTGGCGCCGATCCTGGGGGCGACGCTGGAGGACGTGCTCGACCGCGGTGAAGTGCGTCTGATTCTGGATGAAAAGGGGCTGGCCCTGCGCTACTACGACTGGCGGCTCCCGCTGAGTCTGGCGTCCTACGACGACGTGCTGGGACGCGGTCTCGACTGTTCGTCGGAGCCTTTGCCCGAGATCGGCACGGGGTGGACCGAGTTGAACGACATGCCGGCCGGCCCCGAGAAGACAGCCCGTGTGACCTCCGCCAAATCGAGGTTGCGGCATGCGCAGGCGACCGATGAGGCCACCGGCTCGCACCTCAAAGGCGCTCTGGACTTCTACAGCGGCGGCAGGGGACCGGGGCCGCTGCGCGGCCTGCTCGACCGGCAGTGGTACCGCCTCGTCTTCTGGCAACAGGCCGATCGGACCATCAACTATCGGCGCTTCTTCTACCTGAACAGTTTCATTGCGCTGTGCATCGAGAAGCCTGCGGTCTTCGACCGCATTCACCAGAAGATCGTGTCATGGGTCGACGCGGGCATGGTGACGGGATTGCGCATCGACCATATCGACGGGCTGCACGATCCGCTGGATTACCTGCGTCGCCTGCGGGAACGCGTGCCGGAATGCTACCTGGTCGTCGAGAAGATCCTCGAACTGGAGGAGGTGATTCCGAGCCAGTGGCCGATCGAGGGAACCAGCGGGTACAAGTTCTGTAACTACCTCAATGGGGTCTTCTGTGACGGCGGCAGCGAGCCTGCACTCACCGACCTCTATGATGACTTCGTGGGTGGTCATGTCGACTATGCGACGTCGCTCTATGAGACCAAATTGCGAATTCTCCAGGAGCACATGGGTGGGGAGATTGCCTACCTGGCGCATTTGATTCGGGCCGCGAAGAACGACCATGGACCCCGCGAGTCCTGGCAGGGCGGGCTGGCCGCTCTGATCGCTGCGTTCGGCGTCTATCGCACGTATATCGACGCTCGGCAGTTCACGGATCAGGATCGCGCCTTCATCACGGCGGCGGTTCTGTTTGCCAAGGACCGAGCGCCGGAACACGGCCCGTACATCGACCGAATCGCAGCGCTGCTGCTGTCCTACCAGCCAGCTCTCTCCGACGCAGACCACGAGGAAACACAGCGATACCTCATCATGCGACTCCAGCAATTCACTGGTCCCGCCATGGCCAAGGGCCTGGAAGACACGCTGTTCTACACCTACCACCGGTTCGTCTCGCTTAACGAGGTCGGCGGCGACCCGGCCTCGTTCGGCATGCCGCTCGACCGCTTCCACCGGTTTAACGAGATGCGGGCGCGGCACTGGCCCGGCGCGATGAACGCCACAAGCACCCACGACGCCAAGCGAGGCGAAGACGTCCGTGCCAGGCTCAACGTGCTGTCGGAGATGCCGCAGCAGTGGGCCGAGAAGGTCAGGCACTGGGCGCAGCTCAACGGGGAATTCAAGGCGTCGCACGGCGCCACGGTCGCACCGGACCCCAACGACGAATATCTGCTCTACCAGACGCTCGTCGGCGCCTGGCCCTTTGCACCAGAGGACGTCGATGGGTTCAAACAGCGCGTCAAGGACTACATGGTCAAGGCCGTGCGCGAAGCCAAGCGCCACAGCACCTGGGTAGCGCCGAATGAGCCGTATGAGAAGGGCACACTGGCGTTTGTCGATCGCATCCTGGACAAGGATACGGGCAGTGCCTTTCTCCAGGATTTCTTGCCCTTTCAAAGGCAGATCCGTGCGTACGGCGTATACAATTCTCTCTCTCAGGTCACCCTGAAGATGACCTGCCCGGGTGTGCCCGATTTCTACCAGGGCGCGGAACTGTGGGACCTCAGTCTGGTGGATCCCGACAACCGACGTGCCGTGGATTTCCGCCTGCGGAGCGGGATGCTGGAGGCTCTGAAGGACGCCGGCGGCGAACCGAGCGGCGACCTGGGTCCCCGGCTGCTGGCGTCGGTGGAGGATGGGCGCATCAAACTCTTCCTGATCCGCAGGCTCCTTCGGCTTCGTGCTGCACATCCGAGACTGTTTGCGTCGGGGGACTACGTTCCGCTGGAACTCACCGGCCCGCGGACACGTCATGCGATCGCTTTTCTGCGACGTGAGACCGAAGCCGACATCCTCGTCGTGGTGCCCCGTTTTGTCACGGGCCTCGTTCCAGGCGCCGAACCGCCCGTTGGTCGAGCGGTCTGGACCGATACGCACATTGTGCTCGGCGACGACGCAGCAGGCCTGTGGTACGACGCCATGACCGCCGAGGCCCTCAACGCGGACGGCGGTCTGGCCGTCGGCGACGTTCTCGCACGCTTTCCCGTCGGAGTTCTTGTGCGGCAGCCCCTGGCCTGATGGACCGTCTTCCGCGCAGGGCTACCTGCGCAGCAGAACATCGTGAAGACCTCCGTCTCAACTCACATCAGCCCCCCCGGGGAGACGCATGTCATATTGCCGTTGTGCTTAGGGCGAATTAAGCACTTTCCCTAGTAGACGGATCGATGCCGGCGGCTTATACACGAACTCTGTTCAGGTAAACTGGAGTTTGGATACAGAGAATAAAAGCATCGGTGCGGCAGGAGAAAGGAGGTCTCATGGCTTCGGAACGAAGAACCACACAAGGCGGATGGGGCGCGAGATGGATGCGGTATGGAGGGGGGCTTCTGCTGTTCATTCTGTTGGTTACACCGGGCGATGCCGCCCCGGGAGCCGGCGCCGTCAACGCGCCTCGCGCGATCGCCCTGCAGCAGGTTCTGGCGACGGAACTGGTCGGTCTCGGCCAGGGGCGCTGCGACTCCATCCATATCCCCGACTGGCTGTTCCCGCGCAGCCCCTGTCGACCTCCGTGGGTTCCGCGGCCGCCGGCCTGGATTCCCGGGCCGCCCCCCTGGGTGCCGAGGCGCCCGGTATGGGTCCCGTGGCGGCCGAGGGGTTGGTGGCGATAATCGTGGTTGCCCGGTAGTGTCCGGGATGGGAGCCTCGAAGCCGCGTCTTGGCCGGTGCTCCGGCTGAGGCGGCGCGGGAAGAGGAACCGCGCGAGCAGTGGCTGCACGAATCCCGGCGTACCCGATACGAAAGGAAGGGAGTTGGTCACGTGAACCTCGCGAGTAGTACCGTGTCGTGGTGCGTTCGTGCTTGGCACCGCCCGGCGAGCCCGCCGATCGGGTGGCTGCTGATGCTGGTCTTCGGGTCGGGCTGCTCCGATCAGGTCCGCATGCCGACGACAGAAGAAATGGAAGCCTTTGCTCCTTCGCACGCTATCGTGGCCCGAGTGGATATGGCCCGGGTCGAGAGCGCCAAGCTGACGACCGGTCCCTATCGCGTGGTCCAAGGAGATGTCCTGGAGTTTACGATGCCGGCTTTACTACAGGCCGCCACGGCCAAGGAGGTCCAGGCGGCGCAACAACAGAACCGCGCCGACGCGCCCTACCTCTGTCGCGTCCGGGACGATGGTCAGATCGTCCTTCCCGCGGTGGGTCATATGGAGGTGCAGGGCCTGTCCCTGGCGCAGATCGAGGAGAAAGCCGTAAATACCTACCAGGACTATGCGGTGGGAACTCCCTCGGTGTTTGTGCGCGTCGCGGCTTTCCGCACGTCGAAAATATATATCACCGGGGCCGTGGAAGAACCCGGCGTCTATAGGCTTGCCTCGGACCGAATGACGTTGAGCCACCTGCTTACCGAGGCCGGCGGTATCGCCGAAGAGGGCGCCTCGCAGGTGCGCGTCCTGCGGTCCTCTCACCCGGAGTCGTCGGCAGAGAACCGTCCGAGTGAACCCATTCTGCTGCCCATCGTGCGTACGAATATTCCCTTTGAAGACATCGCACTGGTCGAGGGGGACACCGTGATTGTCGAACAGATCCAGATGCCGCTGTTTTCGGTCCTGGGACTGGTCAACGAACCGGGCAATTTCCCCTATCCCCCCGGCGCTGAATACAACCTGACTCAGGCCATCGCCTATGCCGGCGGCCTGGATCCGGTGGCCGAACCCCGCTACGTGACCATCTACCGCTTGAAGGACGACGGGGTCGTGGCGCGAGTTCCGTTTCGACTGATTGAAAAAGGCGCGTTTACTGCGGCGATGATGACACCGATCCTTCCGGGGGATGTCCTGGCCATCGAGCACACGCCTCGAACGCGTACGAACACCGCCATCAGCAATATGGTCAGGATCAACCTGGGCGCGTACCTCCATGGCGATGACCTCTGGGACTAGCCATGGACGGGCCCACCGCCCGAGAGGGAGGACAGAATGAGCAGCAGGAGCGAACGCAACTTGCCTGATCCAACGGAGACGTCGCCGGTCGTCGAGCCGACCGAGGGTTTCTCGGAAAGCCTGTTCGAGATTCTCTGGCGCCGCCGGTGGACGGTGCTGGTGACGGCTCTGCTGTCACTGACGGTCGCCACGCTGTATCTACAGCGTGCCACACCCCGTTACACGAGCACTTCCCGCATCTATGTCGAGCAATCCGGGCCCGAGGTCTGGGAGAAGGACGCCTCCGGCATCGTCACCCGGTGGACCAACTATCTGTATACGCAGGCGGAATTGATCCGGCAGACCGACACGCTGGCCGCCGCTCTGGCGCTGCCGGGAATGAACAACCTCCGCACCTTCGCCGGCCAGAGCAATCCCGTGGCCGCTTTGCGGCGTCAGCTCCTGGTGGTCGTCGGCAAGAAGGACGAGATCATTGACGTCTCGTTCACCTCGCCCTATCCCGAGGAAGCCGCCCACCTGGTCAATTCCGTGGTCGATGCCTATATCACCCAGCACAATCAACGGCGACGCAACACCTCGGCGGAAATCGTCAAGATTCTCAGAGAGGAGAAGGCCCAGCGCGATGAAGAACTCAAGGAGAGACTCCAGAGCATGGTCGAATTCAGCCAGACCAACGAGGGTCTGGCCTACGGAGCCAGCCAGGAAAGCAACACCATCCTGCGCCGACTCGAACGCTTCCAGCAGGCGCATGACGAAGCCCAACTGGAGGCCGTCGAATACAAGGCGACGTACGAGGCCACCCGAAAAATGATGGAGGATCCGGCGCGGCTGCGCCAGTATGTCGACGCTCAGCGGGCCAAAGGCGTCTATGTCTCGCCGATCAACGAGGCGACGTCATTGCGCAACGACCTCCAGCGCCTGCAGCGTGACCGGATGGACTGTCTTCAACGCCTGACCCCCGATGCGCCGGCCATCGCGGCCCTGGATGCCGAGATCGAATGGGTCGAGACGCAGATCGCCAAGGTCGACCGCGGGTTCGCCGTCCGCCAACTCGCAGTGGCCGAAGAGCTGTATCTGGCAGCTCTCGAGCGGGAAAAGGAACTCGACGCCGACCTGGAAGAGCAGCGCCAAAGCGCCATCGCCCTGAACCGCCAACTGTCCCAGTACATGCTGCTCCAATCCGATTACGAGCAGACCCTGCGATTCTGCGAGATCCTCGACGACAAGATTCGCAAGCTCAACGTCGACCCGGAGGTGGGGGCCCTCACGGTGCAGATCGTGGAGACCGCCGAGCCGGCGACGACTCCTTCCGAGCCGCAGAAGGCGCGCACGATGGGCCTGGCCTTGTGTCTGGGGCTCTTCGGAGGGGTCGGCATGGGTCTGCTGCGTGAATGGAAGGACCAGCGGTTGCGATCAACGCAGGAGATTTCCTCCCTGCTGGGCCTGCCCATCCTCGGAGCGATCCCGACGATGACATGTCCCAAGCAGACCCAGGCCATCCGCGGACAGAAAGTACGCATCAGCCCCGAGTCCCGCGAGGCGGAGGCCTTTCGCACTGTGCGGACGGCGCTGTTCTTCGGCGCACCGCGCGACGAGGCCCGGGCGATCCTGTTCACTTCGCCGGCGCCGGGCGAGGGCAAGACGACGGTGGTCAGCAATCTGGGCATCGCCATGGCTCAGGCCGGACAGCGAACCCTCATCCTGGATACGGACTTCCGCCGACCGACGCAGCACCGGATCTTCAGTCTCAACCGGCAGGCCAAGGGCCTCAGCTACGTGCTGGCCGGTCGGACCACACTGCCCGAGGCCATCGAACACCTCAAGCTGGCGAATCTCGACGTGCTGACCTGTGGCCCGAGCGTTCCGAATCCTTCCGAACTGCTCAACAGCACCCGCTTCACGGAGGTCATCGCCAGCCTCGCTGAGCAATATGACCGGGTTCTGATCGACTCCCCGCCGGTGACCGCGGTGGCCGACGCCCAAATCCTCGCCGCACTTTGCGATGTGACCGTGATCGTATTGCGGGCGCAGAAATCGACCCGCCGCGTCAGCATACAAGCGTGCGAGAGCCTGCTCGGCGTCGGCGCACGCCTGCTCGGAGTCGTCGTCAATGATGTGCCCCGCCGAACGGATCGCTACGGATACTCCGGCGGATACGGATACTACAACTACAACTATCGCCCCGGCAGCAACGGCCGTAGAGAGAAACGTAGCTCGGTCGCGGAAATCAGCGGTTCCGCTCGAGGCCACGAGGAGGGACAACTGGAGCAGTTGCGGGCCAATCTCATGCCGGAAGAGACGCCGGCGCATGCGTGTCTGCACGAACGCAGGCGAGACAACTTATAGGACGGCAAGATATGGACGTGCAAGAGAGTCTGCTCACCGGCAGCGCTGCGCCGCACCATTGCCACGCGGGCGATACCGGCCTCTGGACACAGCGCTGGGACCGAGCGATCGAGGCGGTTCTGATTGCGCTGCTGGCCTTCGGCCCCTTCGCCTTCGGAGTCGTGCACGCCTGGAGCGAACAGGTTGTGGTCTCCCTGGCCGCGATCCTGGTCCTGCTGTTCCTGATCCAGCGGATCTTCATCCCGCGCCGGCCCCTGGTCCGCACCTGGGCCTACCTGCCGGCGGCAGCGTTTCTCCTGATCGTTGCTTTCCAACTGGTCTCTCTGCCTTCGGGCGTCCTCGGGGCGGTCTCCCCCGAGACGCATCTGCTCAAGACGGAACTGCTGAGCGATCTGCCTGCGGACGCGATCCGCTCTTCGAGTATGCCGCTGACCTTCTATGCGCGAGCCACGAAACACAACCTGCGGCTGCTTCTGGTGATCGCGGCGGTCTTCTTCGTCGTGATGAACGTCTACCGCGAACCGGCCGCGATCAAACGCCTCCTCGGCGCGATCGCCCTCATCGGCGGCACCGTCGGGCTTCTCGCGCTGGCGCAGGACGTAGCCGGCAACGGGCACATCTACTGGGTGGTTCCGGCCTACGACGGTGCCCGCTCGGGACCTTTCATCAACCACAGCCATTTCGGCCAGTTCATGAGCCTGTCCATGGGGGCGGCCCTGGCGCTGCTGCTGGTCTGCGTGCATGAGGCGTTCGGCGGCCGCCGGCTGAGTCCGGCGGCCGTCTTCGAATACCTACACTCGCCCGAGTCGCGGCCCGTCAAACTGCTTGTCGCCGCAATCGCGCTTGGGGCCGCAGCGGTGTTTATCTCCCTGACCCGCGGCGGCATGGTGAGCCTGCTGTTCGCCGCTGCATTCACGACCGTGGTACTCGCCAGCCGACGATCTCTGCGGGGACGAAGCTGGATCATCGTGCTGATCGCTCTGGGCGCCTTCCTCTGCATTCTGTGGGTCGGCTTCGATCAGGTCTACGACCGGATGGCCACCCTCGACAACGTCCGCGAGTACTATGGCCGCTGGCAGATGATCGAGCAGACGATCGATGCATGGAAACGCTTCCCCGCGTTCGGCACCGGCCTCGGAACCTATGAGGTCGTCTATCCCATGTTCGACCGGGGTACGTCGACCTCCCTGGCAACCCATGCGGAGAACGAGTATGTCCAGGCGCTGGCGGAAACCGGCCTCATCGGATTCCTCGCCCTGGTCGCCTTCGGCATCGCCGTCTGGCTCGCCTACGTCGCGAACGTGAGCCGGCAGTCTGTTCCGCTGCGCTCCGCCGCCTACGGGCTGGGATTCGGTCTGGCCGCGATTCTGGTGCACAGCCTCAGCGACTTCGGCCAGCATCTGCCCGCCAACGCGATGCTCACCGCCGTCTGCTGCGCGTTGCTCGTGTCCTTGGCCCGCCTTCCGTCGCGCGGCTGGGCACCCGCCATCGCCCCGCCGGCCCGCTCCGGGAGGCTTGCGTACCTGACATTGGCGGCCATCGCGGCAGGGGCCTTCGGGTGGGCGCTGGCGGGGGCCAACGCCGCCCGCGTCGCCGAAAGCCATGGGAACAAGGCCCGCGCGGTCGCTCAGCAGGCCGAGGAATTCCAGTGGCGGCTCGGCGAAGAAGCGACTACCTATCTGTTCACGCATGCGGTGGCCGCTGTGGAGGCCGAGCCGGACAACATTCATCACTGGCATCGCCTCGGCATTTACAAGTGGATGTCTCTGACGCCGTTTGTCGATCCCAATACGCATTTGCTGGCCCCGGAGGCGTTGCCTTGGGCCCGTCAGATTGTCGAGGAACTGCACCAGGTCCGCTCGTTGTGTCCGACCTTCGGTGTGCTTCCATGCCTGGCCGGGGAGATCGAGAAGTTCGCGCTGGCAGACCCGAAAGGCGCCGACCGCATCCTGCGGGCCTATCAACTGGCGCCCTGTAACGCCACCGTCTGCTTTGCCGCCGCCCGCGTGGACGCCGAGGCCGGACGGATCGACGAGGCCTTCGAGAAGCTCGCGAGGGCAACACTGCTCGATGGTCGCACCTTCCCTGCGGCCGCAGTACTCTGCATCGACGGCTTGGCGCGTCCCGATCTCGCGATGGAACTGGCGGGCGATCAGGTCGGACGTCTCTCTCACGTAGCTGACCTGCTGGGCGCCTCCGATCAGCATACGGAACTGGAGCAGCAGGTCAGGGCCCGTGCGCTGGGCCTTTTGGCGGCATGGTCACAGCAGACGGATGCTCCGGCGGTAACCCACGTCTCGCTGGCGCGGAGCGACCTGGAGCGAGGCGATAGCGATGCGGCGATCGAACGCTACCGTCAGGCCCTGAAGAAGAACTACGGCCATGTGGGCTGGCACTACGAGTTGGCCAGCCTGCTGGCGCAGGCCGGTCGCGTGGAGGAAGCGATGCATGAGGCGCGGATCTGTCTGCGGCTCCGTTCGGACCACCGCCCTGCGCGCCGGCTGCTCGAAGAGCTTTCGCTGCTTCCGGTGGCTGCGGCGTCCGAGCAGTAGATGACCCGGCCTCCAGTCGAGAGGCCCAGACGAGTGCGGCAAGAGACCCACCTCGGCGCAGCCGACCGGGACGGAGTCCAGCCGGAGGGAGCACAATGAACGGCGTCGTGCAGCACGGCGAGCGATTCGTTCGTCATGGACCTGGGATCTTGAGTCCTCAATCCACAATCCGATCATGACTACGACTTTGGCGGTCTATTTCGGTTCAACGCTTCTGTCGCTGACGGTCACGCCGACGGTCATTCGCCTGGCACACTACGTGGGCGCGCTCGATCGCCCTGGTGTACGGACGATCCATCGGCAACCCATTCCACGAATCGGAGGGGTGGCCGTCTTCTTCGCGGCGATGGTCATCATCGTGGCCGTGTTCGGCCTCGACAACACCGTCGGCGATGCGTTCAGTGCCAAGAGAGTGCAGATGACGACTCTGCTGGGCTCGGCGGCCGCGATCTTTCTCGTGGGACTGATCGACGATCTGCGCGGCCTTGCCGCCCGGTTCAAGTTCGCGGCCGAGGTTCTGGCGGCCCTGGCGCTGTGCGCCGTTGGCATCCGCATCGACGCCATCGGCCTGACGCCGGATCTCGCGCTGCCGCTGGGCCCTGCCGGCTGTCTGCTGACGATCCTCTGGGTCGTCGGGATCACCAACGCCGTCAATCTCAGCGACGGACTCGACGGCCTGGCCGCCGGCATCAGCTCCATCGCCTGCGGCGTCATTGCGATCCTCTCCATCCAGGAAGGCAGCGTGATGATGACCGTTCTGGCGCTGGCCCTGGCCGGGAGCCTGTCGGGCTTTCTCGTGTTCAACTTCAATCCCGCCCGCATCTTCATGGGTGACTGTGGCAGCCTCTTCGTCGGCTACCTGATCGCCTCCGCCAGTGTGATGTGCATGACCAAGTCGTCGGCCCTGGTGGGCCTGGCGCTGCCGACCCTGGCCCTGGGCATTCCGATCTTCGACACCCTGTTCTCCATGCTGCGGCGCTTCCTCGAACGGCGCAGCCTCTTCGCTCCCGACCGCAGCCATTTCCACCATCGCCTGCTCGATCTGGGCCTCCGGCAGCGTCACGCGGTGATCGCGATCTACGGATTGACGGTTCTCTTTACCGGCCTGGGCCTGTTCATGATGGCCTGCCGCGACCTGAGCGTATTGGTCGTGTTCGGCTGCGTGCTGGTCCTCCTGGTGGTCGTCTTTCGTATCGTCGGCGCGGTGCGCCTGCACGAGACGCTCGCGGGCCTTCGCAGCAAACACGCCCTGGCCCGATGCTGGCGGCGAGAGCGGGAGACCTTTGAAGACCTGGAACTGCGCTTCGGTCAGGTGCGCGACGAAGGGCAGTGGTGGTGCACCCTCTGCGAGGCGGCCGAGCGCATGGAGTTCGCCTGGCTGTGCCTCAAGACCACGCACCCCGATGGGCGGGTCGACGCCGAGATCTGGCGGGCCCCCGCAGCCCGGCCGGATCCATCGGGCCTGATGACGATCACCGTGCCCATGGCCGCCGGCGCCGGGCAGTGCCGCCACGAATTCGAGATCGCCATCTGGGCCGACGGCTCCCTCGAAGCCGCCAACCGCCGCGCCACCCTCTTCGGCCGCCTGATCGACGAGCACGGCCCCGCCACCCTCGTGCCCCGAGCCGCCGTCCCGGACGTCCCCGTCGGAGCCTGACCGCCAAAGCTCCGACGCTCGCTCGAATCACCGGGCGGGAAGTTCATACGCCAAGACTCGACTGCCAAACGCGAAGTCTCCAGCTTCCAACACGATCTACAAAGCTTCAAAAACCGAATAGAAAGCTTCAAACAGGACAGATCAAGCTTGAGGAACGAGATATCAAGCCTCCAATGCGACAGATCGAGCTCAAGGAACGGCAGAGCAAGCTTCATCCGCCGCATACGAAGCTTCAAAAGCGGAATATGAAGCTTGAGAAACCGGATCCGAAGCTTCAAATACGCGATTCGAAGCTTCAGGAACGACAGATGAAGCTTAAGGAACGGCATTCGAAGCTTGAGAAACGGCATATGAAGCTTCATATCCGACCGATGAAGCTTCAAATCCCGAGTTTGAAGTCGAATCCCCGACGTCCGAAACCACCAAAACCGCCCTGGCAGCCCCGAAACCGCCCCTTTTATCCGCCAGGGCGGGTGAGGATGCATTAGAGGACGCAAAATGGACCCCAAACGAAGGCAAACCGACAACGCTGATGTGCCCAGAGACCCATAACCAGCAACCCCGTGTCTTCTCACCCAAGGTGCGTAACTCGGCAGACCACAGTCGGCAAAGGGCGGAAGCACGCCAGAACGAGAGAACCCAAGACGCGATGATCCACCCCGCCCGGGACCCCAGGCCACAGAATTGCCCCCAGCGATCCCTAATTCCATGCCCGGCCCAAACGGGGTGGGGCAAGTGAGATCGAGAAGATGACTGAAGCCAGTGGTGCGAGCATGGTTACCGACGGACGCTGGAACGCAGCCCAGACAGCAGAGGCTGCCAACTGGGAAGCGGTCGCCTCTCAGCCGTCGCGGGTATTGTACGAACTCACGGAGCATTCGCGAGCAGCAGGAATCCTTCGCAGACACCTTTCGGATAAAGAAGAGCTAGATGGGATGGAAGTCGGAATCGGTCCGCTCGGCACCGGGTTCCTCGCCGTCCATATGGCACCGCTTCTGGGGGTGATCGTTGGTGTCGAACCCCTTCCCATGCTTGACGTTTGCCTTCGTGACAAAGCACTTCAGGAATATGTGGACGCAATCCGATCACGGGTGAGGTTCGTTCAGGCGAAAGGGGAGGATCTTCCCTTCGACAGCGAGACGTTCGATCTCACCTGTTGCATCAACGTGGTCGATCACGCACAACATCCCGACGCCATACTTGAAGAGATCAGACGCGTAACCAACACTGAGGGGACGTTCATCTTTGGTGTCAACACACTATCGTTCCTGGGACGCGCGAAGTGGCGGGCTCTGCGCTGGATGAAGCCCAATAACTTCCTGTTCGTTGCCCATCCCCATATCTATGGCTGGGCCCACATGAACGCGAAGCTAAACGCGCAAGGCTGGAAGGTCACATGGGCCAATCGGCCTTCGCTGAGGCAGAGGCTGGCTGGTCATGGCCGGATGTCATTCTGGATTCTCTGCAAGAGAGATGTTGCACCCTCGCTCCCTAAGGTGAACCGTAATACATGAACGATACACTCGCTATCATCAAACCGGATCCGACTAAGGCGCGTGCGCTGCAGAGCAGCCGCCCCCGAGTGGGCCATGCGGCTTTTGTGGGTACGTTCGGGACGAGTGTGGTCGTGCAGGGTTTCACCGTCTTGCAGGGTATACTGGTGGCCCGCCTGCTCGGTCCCGTCGGACGCGGGCGGTTGGCGACGGTCATCCTGTGGCCGAGTATCTTCGCCGCTATCGGCATCTTCGGAACCAATATCGCCTTGGCAAGAGCCGCTGCAAAGGCCGATCGCCTCGACGCTGTCTTCCGCACAGCAGTTGTTCTTGGGGCGGTCACGTCTGTGATCGGCGCTGTCCTCTGTTACCTTTGTCTGCCCTATCTCTTGCCGCCGAATGAGACGCACCTGCTGGGGTTGGCTCGCCTCTTTGTGGCGTTCGTCACTTTCAATCACCTTGGCCTGAACCTGCAAGCCGTTGATCAGGGCGCGGGCAATTTCAAGCGATTCAATCTGACACGCGCCCTTTTATACCCGGTTTACGTCGGCTTTCTCCTCGTGATGTATGCCTGCGATGTCCGCGAGGTCAGGTGGGCTGCCATTGGCCTTCTGGCAGCCAACGCGACGGTGGTTGCCCTCCGACTCTTCCTGGCTTTGAAGGACATGAGATTGTGGGGATACCTGTATTCGCCGCTCAGGACCATGCGCGAAAGCATCCGATTCGGCCTGGTTGGGGCAGCCATGCCGCTGTACCTTCAGGCAGACAAAGCGATTCTTCTATGGCTGCTGGGTGCCGAGAACCTGGGCCTGTACGTGGTTGCACTATCGGCCAGCGCCGTTATCGGCAGCATCACCAGTTCGGCCGGGATGGTTTCCTTCACGATGGCGGCCCAGGCCGGAAGAGGCAATGGCTTTGAACGAATCGCCAAGACCTTTCGCACTTCGGCTGTGCTCTGGCTGGTTTTCGGCGGTGTCCTGGCGGTGGCCATGCCGTTCCTCTTACCGCTGGTCTATGGAAATGAATTTGCCGCCTCCGTGAACCCTGCTCGCCTGCTCATTGCGGGTTCAGCCTTCGGTGGCTTGGCCAACCTCCTCGACCAGAGCTTGAGAGGACAAGGCCGTGCGTTCGTTGGCTTTGAAGGCAGGATCATTGGATTGGCGGTCATGGTTTTGGCCGGCATCGTGCTGGCTAGATGGCTGGGCCTACCGGGCATGTGCGTAGCGTATATGATCGGCCAAGGGATCTGCCTCGCGTTCTTCGCGCGGCGAATCCTTGCCCACTATGGAAGGGGGCCCAATGGGGTCGGCTCGCTGATTGTAAGCCTCGATGACCTCACATACCTCATTATGCATGGACGCGCTGCGTTCTTGAGGATCGCATCCAGATGAACACGCCAAAGGTCCTTGTCTGTCAGCACGGGGCCCGCCGTCGCTATGCGGTGGCACGGATACTAGAGGAGGCGGGGATGCTGGCGGCCTTGTATACAGACTCCTGCGCCCATAGTTGGCTCGGCAGGGCGGCGCGGTTTCTCTCGCCTGTCGCCAATGGTCCGGTGCACCGACTGCTTCAGCGAAGGGTCAGTGGCATTCCACGCGAAAAGGTCTTCACTACCGACCGGCCGCTTCTCTCTGACCTGAATACCTCCGTATTGGGCCGGAAGGAGAGCCCATTGCAAGCGTACCAGCGACGGCACCGGGTCCTGAGCTTGCAGATGGTTTGTTGGGGTCTTCGAGATGCCGACATCGTCTACGTCCAGAACTCGGAGGATTACGACTTCCTCGATTATGCCAAGAATGCCGGCAAGATCATCGTCATCGATGTCAATACGAGCCCTCTGACTCACAGGTTTGTGGCTGCCGCGGGTCAAGCCCACCCGGCGTGGGGATTCGAACAAAGGCAACTACAATCTGAAGCGGCAGAACTCGCGTTCAGAAGGTCCGCAGCCCTTGCGGATATCTTGTTATGTCCATCCGGATGGGTTGCGGAAGGTGTGAAAAGACTGGTGCCAGCAGAGACTTCAAAAATCCGAATCTGCCCTTATGGATCGAGCATCGACTATGGGCCATCGAGGAATACGCCAGTTCCTGGAACAACTCTCTTTGTCGCCGGAGATATACTCCGAAAAGGGTTCCCCGTCTTTGTTCATGCGGTCCAATGCCTGAAGCCCAAGCATCCAGAACTGCATTCTAGAGTAGCTGGCGACATCGATGAAAGCGTTCGCAGAAAACCCGAATGTCGCCATCTCACTTTCCTCGGCAAGCTGTCGTGGGAGCAGATGAAAGACGAGTATCTGGCGGCGGATATGCTGGCGTTCCCCACCTATTCCGAGGGTCTGGCCGGCGTTGTCGTGGAAGCGATCGCCGCCGGTTGTCCCGTGATTACGACGAAGTGCGCCGGGATTGAGATTACGTCCATGGTCGATGGTATCCTGATCCCGCCGGGCGACCCTGAGGCCCTCGCCGATGCGATCGAGACGGTCTATCGCGACCGCGCACTCAGGGACCGCCTCGCCGCCGGCGCTCAGATCCTCGCGAAGCGCTACACCCAGCACGCTTGGCAGCAGCGTCTTGTCGCCATCTTAAGCACCATCGGAAACTGAATGTCAGTTGTATTGTACGTCATCCTGATTGCCCTGTGCCTCGCTATTCTCGCCGAAGGAATGAGAGACCCGCCAAGGATTTATCAGTTTCCGTTTGGCGCAGCCGCCGTCTTTCTGGGCTTCATCGTTCCTCCGCTATTCGGGCGTCTGACGGCCGCCGATCTTCCCAAGTGGTCGCTGGGACGGTACTTATTCATGTCTGTCCTCTGTCTGGGAGCCTGTTGGCTGGGCGATCTGTGGGCGAGAAGGCGCCGGGTTCAATGGAGACCGCCGCGCCCGGTCAATACGAAGGCGTGGCTGATAGGGGCTGGCGTATTGGTCATCGTGGGCGGACTGGCTCATTTGCAGAATCGAGCCGCGTTTGAGGCAGGCTTCGATCCGAGTACCGGAAAGATGGTGGCTGTCGGCTTCTTCGTCACCTTGTTGCGGTATGGCTTCATCATGGCGGTGCTCGTGCTGGTCAAGTCGAGGAATCGCTATGCCCTCGCACTGGCGATCCTGGCCGGGTTTTTCTATATGGACCGAATCGTTTTGCTCGGCCGTCGAAAGGACACGGTCGAGTGCGCCTTCATTCTGGCGGGGTCGGTTTGGCTGGTATGGCGACGCGCGCTGCCCCGTCCCGTCGTAGCAGCCGCTCTCATTATCGCACCATTGCTGATCGTCAGCACGGGATTCTATCGTTCGGTCGCCGTCTCAAGAACGGGCGAGCGGGATTGGTCCCGTCTGAAAGAAATCGACCCCGTCGGCAACATGGTCAACGTCATTGCCGAAGGAAGTTCGGAAACCGTCGCCGGCGTGCACCTCTTGTCTGCAATGGCTGAGGAAGGTGTGCATGACTACGGGCTGCGCCACTGGAATTTGTTGGTGTTCAACTACGTTCCCGCCCAAGTCTTCGGCTCAAAGTTCAAGCAGTCTTTATCCCTGGCTATCCCGGAAGCAGGTGAAGTCTCGCAGCGCCGATATGGGTATACGCCGAACACTGGATCTACGGTTACGGGGGTGGTGGACGCCTACGCCAGCTTCTGGTATCTCGGTGCCCTGAAGTTCTTTGCCATCGCATTCGTGATGCAGTGGCTGTATAGACACGCGGCGCGCGGCAACATGATCATCCAGTGCATCTACCTCTACATGATGCCCATGGCGCTGCACACCATAACCCATCACACGCACTGGTTCCTCAGCCCCTGGGTCCATATCAGCGTATTCTGGCTGCCCGTCATGTGCTATGCCAGCAAGACCGGGAGATTTCGACCAAAGAGACCGTCCGGAGAAAGATTCAATGCGCATCGTCATCATGTTTCACCGTCTCGGCCCATACCATCACGCGCGTCTGCGAGAGGTCAACGGCATGGCGCCCGTCATCGCGTTGGAGTTGTCCGCTAAGGACACGACATATCGGTGGAATGCTGTCGAAGGCAGAACCGACTTTGAGTGCCATAGGGTGTTCGCAACACGGGACTCTCAGGCGCTTTCGGCAATGGCCGTGTCGAGAGCCGTCCGCGCAGCACTGGACGCCGTTGCGCCGGATGTGGTAGCCGTACCTGGCATCTACGACAAAGGCGCGGTTGCCGCCCTCCGTTGGTGCCGGAAACACGACGTTCCGTGTATCCTGATGTCCGCGAGCACGCAACGCGACTCAACGAGGCATTTTGCGAAGGAATGGTTAAAGGGCCGGTTGGTGTTGTGTTTCTCATCAGCTCTCGTGGGCGGCAAGCCTCAAAAGGCCTATGCCGTCAAGCTGGGCATGGCACCGGCAAGGGTGTTTGCGGGTTACGATGCGGTCGATAACGACTACTTCTTCCGCCAAGCCGCAGCCGTCAGGGGCAGAGAGCAGGAGTATCGGGCCAGGTATTATCTGCCAGCCAGGTGCTTCCTCACATCGAACCGCTTCATTCGCAAGAAGAACCTGTTCCGCTTGCTTACGGCCTATGCGAGGTATCGGAAGTCCGTCAATGATCCGTGGCACCTCGTTCTGCTGGGGGACGGTGAATTGATGCCAGAGGTGAGGCGGAGTGTCCGAGAAAAGGGGATGCAAAGCTGTGTTATTCTCCCTGGTTTTCGACAGTATGAGGAACTGCCTGTGTATTACGCGCTGGCAAGCTGCTACGTACAGGCGAGCACCTCCGAACAATGGGGCCTGGTGGTCAATGAGGCGATGGCCTCAGGACTGCCCGTGTTGGTCTCGAGGGCTTGCGGCTGTTGTGAGGATCTTGTCAGAGATGGTGAAAACGGTTTCGCGTTCGATCCGTTCGATATTGACGCAATGGCTGAGAAGATGCGGATGATCTCGCATGGCCAATGCGACTTGGCGAGCATGGGCCGGGCCAGCCGTGAGATCGTTGCCCACTGGGGATGCGATAACTTTGCCCGCAATCTTTGGCAAGCCGCCCAATGCGCTTGCGAGCGGCCCGTCAGGAACCGGGATCCCATCGCCTCGGTACTGCTGGATATCTTGACTGCTGTAAGGTAGTTATGGAGTAGCCATGGATAAGGCGAAACTCATTTCTGCGGCTGGAACGATTCCGTGGTTGGGCTCATCATTGCGAAGGATTGCTCGTCGATACCCGGAAGGGTCTGTCGTCACAATCAGGAGCGGCCCTTTGGCTGGCTATCGGTGGAAGCGCAGCCACCGTTACGTGAGTGGATATTGGCTTGGAAACTATGAGCTTCCCATCCAGGAATGTCTTGTCCGCGAACTGGAGACGGGGGACGTATTCTACGACGTAGGAGCAAACGCAGGTTTCTTCACGTTGCTCGCCGCCAGGTGCGTTGGAGCGGAGGGCCGGGTATTTGCGTTTGAACCACTGCCGGCGAATATTCGGACAATTCGGTCGCAAGTGGAGCTCAATGCCGTCGACAATTGCACTGTTGTGGAAGCGGCGGTCTCCGATCGGGACGGCCCCCTTCACTTTTCTGGCGGCACCAATACCAGCACTGCTCACATACAGGGCATCCGGCCCGAGATGGACGGAACTGCCATCGTTACCGTTGCCGCAATCAGCCTCGACCAGTTCAGCCAGGAATGTCGTCCACCTGACTTCATCAAGATGGATATCGAAGGAGCGGAGTTGCTGGCATTGAAGGGGGCACGAGACCTCTTGAGCAGCAACCGAGCGCCGAAGTTGCTCATCGAGTTTCACGGGCCGGAGCTTCGCCGGGAGGGGTGCCGTATCTTGCGGAATCGCGGATATCGATTCTATTCTGTCGCGGGCTGTGCCCTTGACGATATGTCTGAACACCGTCACCTGCTCTGTGTTCCTTGTGACCATACGGAGGCGCCATGAATATCCTCATGGTCACGGCAAGCATCTCACGGAGCGGTGCCGGGATGTCCTATAGCCTATGCAGCCTGTCGCGTCAGCTTGCAGGCACTTGTTCGGTCCAAGTGATGGCGCTCCGCGACGCGCTCTCTGGCACTGATATAGACACGTGGGTTCCGCTGTCGCCCAACCTGTTCGACCCGATTGGGCCGAGCCAATGGGGTTACTGCCCGGCATTGAAACATCGGATGGGGAACAACGGTGCAAGCATTGTCCATGCCTGTGGTGTCTGGACGTACCCCTCGTATTCGGCGGCCGCCGAATGTCGAAGGAAGAGATTGCCGTTCGTAATATCGCCGCATGGTATGCTCGACCCGTGGGCGCTGGCAAACTCTGCGTGGAAAAAGAGACTTGCAGGCGCACTGTATGCCAACAGAACTCTTCGCTCGGCGGCATGTATTCACGCCCTTTGCGAATCCGAATACCGCAGCATCCGAGCGTACGGATTGTCGAACCCGGTGGCGGTGATACCCAACGGGATCGACCTTCCGGACGACAGTCTGAGACTTCCGCCCCCGTGGGCGGACCGCCTGCGTCCGGGACGCAGGGTCCTGCTCTTTCTCGGGCGAATCCATCCGAAGAAAGGGCTGGCGAACCTGATCGAGGCGTGGGTCCGGCGCAAGAGCACGCGTCGCATGCGGTCGGAGGAATGGGCCTTGGTGATCGCCGGGTGGAGTCAGGGCGGCCATGAGGATGAACTCAAGGCAAGGGTTCGCGAGGCAGGCCTCGAGGAAGACACCCTTTTTCTCGGCCCCGCCTTTGACGACGATAAGCGGGCATGCCTTCAGAACGCCAATGCCTTCATCCTGCCGTCCTTCAGCGAGGGGCTGCCGATGTCGGTTCTGGAGGCTTGGTCCTATGGCTTGCCGGTCATGATGACGGCTGAGTGCAACCTCCCCGAAGGATTCGCGGCGGCTGCCGCCGTGGAAGTTCGCCCCGAACGGGATTCCCTCGTTGAAGGCCTCGATACGCTTATGTCCATGTCAGACGTAGAGCGCAGGCAAATGGGCATGAACGGTCATCGCCTCGTGCAGGCGAAGTTCGCCTGGCGGGAGATTGCGGATCAGATGATGGAGGTCTATCAGTGGTGCCTTGGATACGCAACCAATCCAGACTGTATCAGGTTGGACTGAGGATGATATCGATGACGGGTGTGCCGCAAGTGACTGAGTACCGTTTGAAGAGGGCTGTTGATATCAGTGATAAGCCCAGCCCTCACTCGCTGCGCAATAGGCTGTTGCGGCTGCTTTGGAACTGGGTGTATACCCTCTTGTTCCGGCCATCCCCTCGGGTTTTCCATGGATGGCGGCGCGTTCTGCTGCGTTGCTTTGGGGCCAAAGTTGCAGGCAGCGCCCATGTACATGCCCGTGCAAAGATCTGGGCCCCCTGGAATCTCTCTCTTGGTGAACATTCCACGATTGCACCCGATGTTGACTGTTACTGTGCTGCGCCAATCACCATCGGCGACCATACCACAGTATCTCAGTACTCTTACTTGTGTACCGCGGAGCATGACATCTCCCACCCACGGTTTGTTGTCACTGCCCAACCCATTGTGATCGGGAGTCAAGCTTGGATTGCAGCCGATGTGTTCGTTGCACCAGGGGTCACCATCAATGACGGGGCGGTCGTGGGCGCCCGTTCCAGCGTGTTCCGTGACGTGGCCGCATGGACGGTTGTGGTAGGAAGTCCCGCGAGGTATCTTAAAGAAAGGGTGATTGCATGAGCGTGGCATGGTCATGTGAAATCTGCGGTGGTTCACCCCATCGCCACATTGCTTCTGGTTCCTATCTGTATTACAGATGCGACCAGTGCGGGTCGTTCCACGTTCAGCCTCAGCCATCGGATGATGCTCTCCGTACCTATTATGAAGCATATCATGAGTTTCAGAAGGAGCATGATGGGGGCTGTGTATTTGGCGAAAGGACACGAGCTGATTTCCCCGCGAAGGTGCGCTATGTCAAGCGAATGACCGTAGCCCAAGGTGGCGAAATGCGCCTCATGGACGTCGGGTGTGGCAAAGGATGGTTCCTATGGGAGGCGATGCAGGCAGGGTTTGCTGTCCAAGGTGTCGACTTGAGCCAAGCGGCTGTTGAGTTTGCTCGCGACGAACTGGGGATAAGCGTTCGGCATGGATCTCTTCCCGATGTGACGGAACAAGCATGGGAAGATCGATTCGATGTGATCACGCTGTGGGCCACAATCGAACATGTGGCCGATCCTCGCACTACTCTGAGCGCTGCCTTCCGCTGTCTCCGACCGGGCGGGCATCTGTTTCTCGACACGGGGCTGGGAGATGCATGGACAGACCGTTTCCTGCCCGGGCACACACAATGGTTTGACGCGCCACAACACCTGTGGGTCTTCAGCAGGAAAGGGCTGTCTCTCTTGCTTGCTGAAGCGGGTTTCGAAGTCCGGTATGTTGATCAGAACTGGGAAAGATCCTTCACTCGTCGTTACTTGAAGACAATACGAGTTGCCGGGGTGTCTTTGCTCGCCTATGCGACACTGCGTCCTTTTCTTGGCAGAAAGGCCTTTAGCCATATGCGAGAGGCTACCCGCTGGCCCATCGGCATGCTAATTAGCGTCGTGGCGAGGAAGCCCCTTCAATGACCTGGCAATTGCATCTTGGCCTGATCTTCAAGAGAGTCTTCTAGTGAATGCAGCACATCGCTATCGGCAGTCCCTCACGCCATCCTCCCGTTTGGCACCAGTTCGGATTACTTCCGCCCCTGGCCACTACTTCTTCGGCTACTACGACAAGCAGCCGTGGGATTTGGCAGGACGGCGTATCCTGGCGCATCGAACGATATTTCACGACCGGTTTCCGGAGGCAGACGAGCGTGCCGACATCGGATATATCGACGTCGAGGGTGAAAGCAGCTTTGTCAAGCTTGCTGAGACAACCGCCTGGAATTGGCAGCAAGGTGCTCAGTTGCAGTGGTTGCGTGATCCCCAATCCGCAACAGAACACATCATATTCAACGATCGGCGCGACGGGCATCTAGTTGCTGTGATTCATGACCTCGACTCAAACCAGCGACGCCTTATCGACGCTCCCATCTACGTGGTTGATGCAGCGGGCGAGTACGGCCTTTCGCTCAACTACGCCCGACTTTTCAATATGAGAATGGATTATGGTATCGCAGGCGTCGAAGACCCATGGCGGAATGTTGCCTGTCCGACGGAGGATGGCGTGTTTCGCATTGATCTGCAAAACGGAGCAAGGGAACTGATCGTCTCAATTGCTGATGTGGCGAAGATAAATGAGAGTTCCGTAGGCAGCAACGCCAAACACTGGATCAACCACGTAATGTTTAACCCTTCCGGCACGCGATTCTGTTTCCTTCATCGCTTCTACCGGGAGGACGGTATCTTGTACAGCCGACTCTTCACCGCCGACAAGGCTGGCGGGAATCGACGGCTGCTGTTTGAAGGGATGGTTTCGCACTACTGCTGGAAGGACGAAAGAAGGATTCTGGCCTGGGCAGGCAGGAGAAAGATACTTGGCGGCGGCAGGGGCAGCCCGCACCTTGTGAGCACAGTCGCAAGGCGATGTCTCAAGCCGGTCTACTATGGCATGGGTAAGCCTCGTATCCTCATGCAGAGGATCGTTGGCGACTCATACTACCTGATCGAGGATGTGCACGATGGGACAGCGGAACGCTTCGCCTATGGCCAGCTCACGAGCGACGGTCATTGCACGATGTCGGCGGATGGGCGCTGGGTGCTGACGGATGGGTATACCGATTCACAGCATCGGCTTCCGTTGTTTCTCTACAACCTGGAGACTGCCAAAATCATCGAGGTTGGGCGGTTCGCCACACCTAAGGACCTGGACGGTCCTCTCCGGGTCGATCTTCATCCCCGTTTCAATCGGGATGGAACGAAGATCTGCATCGATTCAGCGATGGACGGCACACGGCAGATGTACGTGATCGATGTGTCTGATATTGTGGGGCCCGCTTAGATGCCTGTCTCCGTCTTTGTACAAACCCTGGACGAAGAGGCCAACCTCCCGCGCTGTCTGAGCAGTCTTTCCTGGTCGAACGACATCGTTGTCCTCGACTCGATCAGTTCCGATGGGACCGAGCGAATCGTGAAGGATTTGGGGGGCAGGTTCTATCAGCGACCTTACGATGGCCGGGCCAGTAATCAGAACTGGGCGGTAGAGAACATCGAGTTCAGACATCCTTGGGTGTACTATTCCGATGCCGATGAGGTGGTTCCGGCGGCATTGCGGGATGAGATTCTGGCCGTCACAGCCGATTCGCAGCGACAGGAGGTGGCGTACCGCGTGCGGTTTCGCAACATGCTCTGCGGTCAATGGATCAAGCGCAGCTCGCTGTATCCCTCGTGGATTCCCCGGTTGTGGCGGCCGGAGAAGATCCGCTGGAAGAGGCAGGCCAATCCCGTCGCCGTGATCGACGGGCCGGTGGGCTATCTGGAGAACCACTTCGAGCATTACAGTTTCAACAAAGGCTTTCACGCGTGGTTTGAGAAACATAACAAATACAGCAGTCACGAGGCCATTGAGACGCTTAAAGAACTAGACCATGGTTCCATTGACTGGTCGGGCCTGATGGCTCGCGACCCGGCCAGGCGGAGGATTGCTCTGAAACATCTCTCATTCCGGCTGCCAGGTCGGCCGTATGCGAAGTTCCTGTATATGTATTTGTTGCGGATGGGCTGTCTGGATGGGCGAGCGGGGATCACCTACTGCGCGTTGCAGGCAATCTATGAATACATGATCTGCTGCAAGGTCCAGGAACTGCGGCGGCGGGAGAAGGGGCTGGAGGTGTGAGGGGGGGAGGGATTGATGATTGATAATTGATGAATGATTTCAGCCGTCATCCTCTCGGCAAAACCGATTGGGCAGGGGCTCGAATTAGGGCAAACTGGGGGTAATTTGGGCCTCTCGGGCCCCGAGCGGTTTTGGCGTGCGTTGTGCGTCGCGGGGCGAACCTGTCGCTTGTCACGTTTTGCTTGTCACGTGCGGCGTGCCGCTTGGCGCTTCCCGCTTCTACGCATTCACGCATCTACCCATATACGCCTACCGGCCGGTTGCCAGTTCACCGTTATCAGTTGCCGGTTGTCGGTTAACCGCTGAGAACCGCGAACCACGAACAGCAAACGCCTTCGTCTTGCGAGATACGAGACACGAGCGCCCAGCGCCCAGCGACGAGTGACGGGTCACGAGATACGAGATACCAGATACGAGATACGAAAAAATACGGGGGGGCAAGGAATCATGCGGATCTTGTTGTTGAACCAGTTTTACAAGCCGGATGTGGCGGCGACGGGGCAGTTGCTGGCGGATGTAGGCGAGGCGCTTGTCGCGCGGGGGCATGAGGTACACGTGATCTGCGGACGCCGGCGGTATGACGGCGGCCCGCGAACCCCGTCGGTGGTCGAGACGCTCAACGGCGTGCACGTTCATCGCGTGCGCACGACCGGCTTCGGCCGCAAGAGACTCCCCGGGCGGGCTCTCGATTATCTGTCCTTCTATGTCAGCGCCGCCTGGCGGACGCTGTGGCTGCCCCGGCCCGACGTGTGTCTGTCCCTGACGACGCCACCCTTTGTCTCACTGATCGGACTGATGCTCGACCGCCTGCGCGGTACGCGGACGGTGCTGTGGATCATGGACATCTACCCGGAGATTGCGGTTGCCTACGATCTGCTCAGCGCGCGGTGTTCACTATGCCGCCTGCTGACCCGTTTCAACCGTCGGCTCTACCGAAACGCCCGGGCGGTGATCTCCCTGGGCGAGGTGATGTCCCGGCGTCTGGCGGCCGCCGGCGTCCCGAGCGATCGGCTGTATACCGTCCACAATTGGACGCCCGATGAAGCGATGTATGCGACCGTTGCGGCGGCGTCGGGCCCCCAACCGGCGGACTCGTCCGCCATAGAAATACGCGAACTCTTGCCCGTCGAACCACGTCCGCACGTTCTGGCGGTCGCCCGATACACGCATATTGGACAACCCGCCATCGACAATCCATAGCCTCGAGTCTTGCGTGCTCACCTTGCTCTATTCCGGTAATGTCGGGATCGGTCAGGATCTCGCGACGGTGCTGCGCGCGGTGGCGTCACTGGACGACCCTGCGGCGATCCGGATCTTGATCGTCGGGAGTGGCAAGGGCTTGCCTGCCGTGCGGAAGGTGCAGGCGCATCTGGCACTGCCGAACGTGGAAATTCGTCCTCCGGTGCCGCTGGATCAACTGCGCGATCTGCTGGCCGGTGGCGATATTCACCTGGTCTGCCAGAAGCCCGGTACGGAAGGGCTGCTGGTTCCCAGCAAGATCTACAGCACGCTGGCGGTCGGTCGACCGGTGCTGTTTGTCGGACCGACGGCGTGCGAGGTTGGACGCATCCTGCGCGAGGGCGCCTGTGGCTATGTGGTGGCGCCGGCTGACGTGCACGCGGCTCGCGATGCGCTTCAAGCGCTGATCGGATCGGAGGCGCTGCGGGCGAGCATGGGACACAGTGCCCGCGCCTACTACCGTCGCCACTTCGGGCGAGACCGTAGCGTCTCGCACATCATTGCGGTGCTCGAAGCGGTTGCCGAGAAAGGCTGACGGCAGGATCGCAGCGAGCGAGCATCTCATCCGGCGTGTATCTCCATTCAGGAGTATGTGACCTTATCGTATTCTCGCGGTGCCCATGATGGGACCCTGGCGGGGGAAAGGAGGCGCAACATGACGTTTCGGAACGGGGCAATCGTAGCCACGGCGGCGATGCTGCTGGTGGCGGTGGCGGGGGGGGCCGAGCGGCCGGAGGTGACAGCGACGATCGACCGCATCGCCGTGCACCTCGATGGGTTCCAGGTCAAGGATGGACCGCTGGCGGGACACTGGGTGCCGGACTGGGGTTTCGACGGTTCGATCGCCGCCGGCATGGTGCAGGCCTACCTGTACACGGGCGAGCCCAACTACAAGACGGCGGCGGAACTGGGCGGTGAATTCATCCTCTGCAGTGCGTCCGACAACTACCTCGGCGATGAGGCCTATGCGCTGATGCTGCTGAGCGCCGTGGCCGACGATCCCGCCAGCAATCCGTGGCGTGCAGAGCTGGCGAGTTTCTACGAGCAAATTTGCAGTCACCCGGACGGGATCCATGCCTACACCGACTGGTATTCGACGATCGACCCATCGGTGGCGGTGTTTTACCTGGCCCACCACGCGGTGGCGGCGCAGTACGTCGACGCCGCCTGCGCGGAAGGTTTTCGCCAGGAGTTGATGGTGTACCTGTCGTCCGTTACGGATGAAGCGGCAGCGTTCCCCGTGATGGCCCTCGGGGTGGCGACTTGGGCGCTGGCCCAGACCGGGCCTCTGGATACGACCCCGATCGGCAGCGGTCCCGACGGCGCCTGGGAGGGAGTGACCGTGGCCGATCTGCCGGCCCTGGTGATGAGCCATCAGGTGCCCCCGGGTCAGGACAGCGCGGGTTGTTTCTACCGGCGTCTGGACCACGCGGAAGACGACGCCGGGCTGCTATGCGGCTACACAGAAGACGCGGTCTACGCCGTACTCGGTTTGCAGGCTTGTGCCGCGGCGGGATCGCCGACCGACGTGTCGATTCCTGTCCGTGAGACCGAGGTCCTGCTGCTGGCGGCGCCCGATGCCGACGGGGTGGTCTGCCAGTTCCTCGATCAGACCGGCTCGAAACATCCCGTCTACGCGGGCGAACTGCTTCAGGCGCTGGCGACGCTGCTTTCCGAGAAGGAGGAGACCGCCGACGAGGCGGAGGCAGAACAGGACAATGAGGCAGCGAGGTGATCCGCAGGGTCCGACCCCGCTGAGCAGTTCAATCCAACGAGGGATAACCACCCGGCTCCGACAGGTGACTCGGTCGTTCTTGCGAGGTTCTGCCGAAGGTCGCCTCATCCTCAGCGAAGCCGGTTCGGGAGGGCTGCCCCCGCAGCTCTCCCTTCTCCTTCCGGTCTTTCCCCTTCACAAGCTTCACCTCGCCCGCTCCTCCGGTCTGCGCTTGCCGGCCACCTTTCGCTCCTCGGATCCGCCGCCGGCGCGGCGGCGGTTGACTCGTCCGAGAAAAGCCGCTACAATGGGGGGCGTGTTCGCAAGAATGGACCCCATTCGGCGGAGCGGCTCATCGTGCGATCTCAGCTTTGGCCTCCGACGGTGTCGCGCGCCTTCGCAGGCCAAGTGCGGAGACGACAGGTTGAGCCAAAAGCCGAAGCTCTGACTCGTGTGTGAGGTGTGATTGATGATACGTTCGGCAGCGTTTTTCGTGTTCCTGGGAGGGTGCTTGTTGGTTTCGACTGTGGCGTGTGCGGATGTCACGAGCCTGGGGGACGTCGTTCGAGGGGTGCCCAATGACGGGGATTGGCCGGGCGCCGAGTCGCCCCCTCTGGCGATCGATGACGACGTCCATACGAAGTATCTACATTTCAAGGGCGAGGATCAGCCCACGGGCTTCCAGGTGACACCGTCAGCAGGAGCGACCATCGTCACAGGGCTTGCGCTCACCACCGCCAACGACGCGGTAGAGCGCGACCCGACCGCGTTCGAGTTGAGCGGCTCCAATGTCAGCATCGACGGTCCGTATGCCCTGATCGCACGCGGCGAGATCCCGGATTTCCGCGAAGCGGTACCCTGGCCTCGTTTCACGAAAAACAGCACGCCGATTACCTTCGCGAACAAGACCGCCTACGCACATTATCAACTGCTGTTTACGGCGGTTCGCGATGCAGCGCGAGCTAACAGCATGCAGATTGCCGAGGTCGAGTTTCTGGGCAGCCCTGCCGGCGGGTTGCCTCCCGAGGTCGATGCAGGCGAGGACTGCACCGTCACGTGGAAGGGCGCCGGCAACACGATCGTTCAGATGTATCCGGAGATCTACGACGACGATCCGTGCAACTTCGCTCAGACCGATCCGGATTATCTGACGATTCTCTGGTCGTCCGTCGGTCAACCCGAGGCCGATTTTCTGGGTACGCAGAACGAACCGAATGCGACCGTCTCCTTCCCTGAACCAGGGGCCTACACGCTGCAACTCCAGGTGTGGGACGAACGCGAGCAGGAGGGGCGCGACACACTGGTGATCTCCGTCGTGGAGCCCGACTGCCCCCTGGGCGACCTGTCGGGCGACTGCAAGGTCGATTTCACCGACGTGATGATCCTGGCGTCGCAGTGGCTGGACGGGCCGGGATGCGAGGGGTACCCGTTGGGCTGCGCCGATCTCATCGGCGGCAACGGCGTCGAGTTCGCGGACTTCTCGCAGGTGGCGGAAGACTGGCTCGCGGATTGGACCGGCGCCCTGCGCGTGGTATTGACCCCGCCTGAAGCGGTAGCGGCAGGGGCCCACTGGCAGCTCGACGGGGGCGATTGGCACCCGAGCGGCGCCACCGTGCGCGATCTGCTTCCAGGGATGCACACCGTCCAGTTCGCTCTGGCGGGCGCGTGGGGGCGACCCTCGGCGCGAACCGTGCAGGTGGAGCGTAACCAGACCGTCGAGTTGACCGCGACCTATACGCAGCTTCCGGATTCCGACCTGCTGATCAGCGAGTTCATGGCGATCAATGAGACGGTGCTGTCGACGAAGATAGCCGGGCAGACCCTCTTTCCCGACTGGATCGAGATCCGCAACTTCGGCAACACCTCGATCGACCTGGCGGGCTGGTATCTGACCGACGATCCGGAAGATCTCGCGAAATGGCCGCTGCCGGCAATCCGGCTGGCTGCCGGCGAGTCGCTAGTGGTCTTCGCTTCGGGAGTGGAACAGACGGACGACCCGGATAGTTGGCCCTACCGCGACGATGCAGGCTTCTACCACGCGAATTTCACGCTCGACGGCGAAGGCGAATACCTCGCCCTGGTGCGACCCGATCTGCTGGTGGTACACGAGTACGGCTCCTCAGAGAAAGACGAGCCTGGCTACCCCGCCCAGCAGCCCGATCTGTCGTATGGCCTCTTCGGCAGCGAGAGACAGTACTTCACGGAACCCTCGCCCGGCAGCGCGAACGGTCCCGGACACATCGGCGTCTCCGAACCGCCGGTCTTCTCTCATCCCGGCGGCACCTTCTCCGGATACCTCCTGCTCGAATTGAGTTCACCCCATCCGAATACGGAAATCCGCTACACGACCGATGGCCGCGTCCCGGGCCCCTCATCCCGCCTGTACACCGACGCTCTCGTGATCCTGGGTACGCGAGAGGTGCTGGCCCGCGCGTATGAGCCGGACAAGGCGCCGAGTCCCGTGGTCGGTCGGACCTACATCGGGCTCGCCGACGACGTCGCCAATTTCAGCAGCGATCTTCCGATCGTGATCGTCGATACGAATCGTCAAAGTGTCGGCAGCTCGCTGCGAAAGGCCTTCGCCGCGTTCATCGACACCGCCGACGACGGGCGGGCGAAGATCACCGGACTGGCGGACCACGCCGGACGCGGGGGCATCAAGAGACGCGGCTCCAGCACCGCCGGGGCCGCCAAACCCTCGTACGCGTTCGAGCTCTGGGATCAGAACAATCTGGACCGCGAAGCCTCGATCTTCGGGCTGCCCCCCGAGTCGGACTGGATCCTGTACGCGCCGTTCAACTTCGACCGCGCGCTGATCAACAACGCGCTCATGTTCGATCTGAGCAATCAGATCGGTCGGTACGCAGTACGAACGCGCTTCGTCGAAATGTACCTCAACAGCGATAACGACACGATCTCCGCCGGCGACTACGTCGGGCTCTACATCTTCATGGAGAAGATTAAACGGGACCCGAACCGCGTCGATATCGAAAAGCTCGAGCCCTGGCAGAACAACGAGCCTGCCATAAGCGGGGGGTACATGCTCAAGATCGACCGCCCCGATCCGGGCGATCGGGGCTTCCGCACCGCGCGGGGCAACCCGACCTATGGCGACGGGACGCTCTGCTACGTGGACCCGAAAGAGGTGGAGATCACGACCGCCCAGTCCGCATGGATTCGCGGATACCTCGACGATTTCGAAGATGCGCTGTACGGCGAAAGTTTCGCCGATCCTCAGCATGGGTACGCCAGATACATCGACGTCGATTCCTTCATCGATCATAACCTGCTCAACATGCTGGCGATGAACGTCGATGCGCTACGCTTGAGCACGCACCTGCACAAGCGACGCAACGGCAAACTGGAAATGGGCCCCTTGTGGGATTTTGACCGCGCTCTGGATTCGACGGACGGACGCGACAACAATCCCGAAAGCTGGCATGGCACCGGCGACGGCACCGACTATCTCAACTATGTCTGGTGGAACCGACTCTTCGAGGACATCAACTTCTGGCAGAAGTATATCGACCGGTGGTTCGCCCTGCGTCGCGGCGCCTTCAGCACGGAGAGCCTGGAAGCGACGATCGACGGGATGACGGAAGAGATCTGGGAGGCGCAGGGACGCAATTTCCAGCGCTGGCCCAACCGGGGGCCTCGCTACGGCGGCTTCCAGGGCGAAATCGATCATCTCAAGGACTGGCTGCTCCGCCGATGCACCTGGGTGGACAGGCAGTTCGTCGCGCCGCCCGAGATCGTGCCCTACGGCGGCGACCTGGAACCCCTGAGTCAGGTGAGTCTTGTCAACACGGCCGGCAGCGGCGTGATGTACTACACGCTCGATGGGTCGGACCCGCGCCCGCCCGAGACGGCGGCGACGACGATAAACAGCGTGACGATCATCCCCGACACGGCCTCGAAGCGCGTGCTCGTGCCGACCGGTCCCGTCGATGACGCCTGGCAGGGCGGTGGCGCGTTCGACGATTCCGGATGGATCCGCGGAACCGGCGGAGTGGGCTATGAAAACAGCACCGGCTACGAGCCGTTCTTCAGCATCGACGTGCGCGAGCCGATGTCGGGCCGCAACACGAGCTGTTACATCCGCATCCCCTTCAGCCTCCTGGGCGATCCGAGCGAATTCAACTACATGGCCCTGCGGATGCGGTACGATGATGGGTTCATCGCCTATCTCAACGGCGTCGAGATCCGTCGGGAGCTCTTCAGCGGCACGCCCACCTGGAACTCCCGGGCCGAGGGCAATCACGACGATCTGGCGGCCATCCGCTTCGAACAGTTCGACGTCTCCGAGTACGCGGACCTGCTCAAGCAGGGGCCCAATATGCTGGCGATTCACGGCCTGAACTCCTCCACCAGCAGCTCCGATTTCCTCATCTCTCTGGAGATGATCGTGGGCCGGATCGCTTCTCCCGACGGGAGTACGATGGGCGATCAGGTGCATCCGTATACCGGACCGATCACGATCCGCAAGAGTACGCGGATCAAGGCCCGGACGCTGGTGACGAGTAATTCCTACAGTCCCTGGAGCGGATTGGCTGACGCGATTTTCTCCGTCGGACCGGTGGCCGAGAACCTGCGGATCAGCGAGATCATGTATCATCCTGTCGATCCGAACACTGAATACATTGAATTGACGAACATCGGCGCCGAGACGATCGATCTGAATCTTGTCACGCTGACGGACGGCGTCGACTTCGCGTTCCCCAGCGTCGAAGTGGCCCCTGGCGACTACGTGCTGGTGGTCGAAGACACCATAGCCTTCGAAGCGCGATACGGACCCGGGTTCCCCATCGCGGGCCAGTACAGCGGCAGACTCAACAACGCAGGCGAGCAGATTGAGTTGCGCGACGCCGCCGGGCAGATCATCCATAGCTTCGAATATTCGGACGACTGGTACGAGATGAGCGATGGCCTCGGCTTCTCGCTGACCATGAATGACCCGGTCACGACGGACCCGAACGCCCTGGACGAGAAGTCCACCTGGCGGCCCAGCGTTCATGACGGAGGCTCGCCCGGTTTCGACGACAGCGCCGAGGCCGTCCTGCCCGATGCGGTGCTCATCAACGAAGTGATGGCGGCGCCCCTGGCGGGCGAGTCGGATTGGATCGAGCTGTACAATACGACGGACCAAGCCATCGACCTGGGCGGTTGGTACCTCAGCGACAGCGGCAACAACCTGACGAAGTACGAGATTGCCGCCGGGACGATCCTGGAGCCCGATGGGTATGTCGTATTCTACGAGGACCTGCATTTCGGCAACGACGACGCCCCCGGCTGCCATTCGGCATTCGGTCTCAGCCGGGATGGTGAAACGGTCTATCTGCACTCCGGCTCGGGCGGGATCGTCACCGGCTACAGCACCCGGCAGTCCTACGGGCCCTCGGAACCGGGCACGTCATTCGGGCACTACCGCGGTACCGCAGGCGAATACGGTTTCATCGCTCTGAGCGTCCCGACGCCGGGCGAGGCGAACGCCGAGCCGTAGAAACGTCCGAATTACAGGCTGGCGTTCAAATCGCCAAACAGGCTCTCGAACCGTGACAGGGCCTCCTGCATGCCCGGCAGTTTCTGCGCCTTCTTGTTCCCACTGCCCAGCAGGTACTCGGCAGGCCGCATCGCATCGAACGGACCTGTGATTGACTGGCGATCGTTCAACTGGTCGGAGACGATCTTCAGAATCGGCGTCTCACCGGCCGCCGGCGCAGCTCGGCTGAGCCTCTGTTTGCGTGGCAATCCGTAGCTCAGATCGATCAGAGCGGGATAGGCGGGGCTGCCGATCAGATCTTCGATTGTGCTGCGGACCGGCTCGGCATAGCGTTTCAGCGGAAATGTCCGGCACGCCTCCAGCATGCGCGACAGTTCCCGCTGGTTGACCACGTCCGGATCCTGCTCCGACAGGCTCAACAGCACGGCAAAACCCTGTGTGTCGTTGGCCAGCAGTCCGACCAGCGTCGCCAGGCGAACCAGATCGCCGCAGGGAACAATGGTCCAGGCGGGATCAAGGCCGCGACGTCCGCTTTCGTTGAGTCGGGCCGAGAACCAATTCAGATAAATTACATCCGCGGGCTTCTCGACCAGCAACAGTCGCTTGTTGCCCGCCATGTCCCGCATGATCCGATACCCCAGCGACGCCTGAAGGGGTAGCAGCGTATCGTGGTCGGTGCTCAGGACCTTGTCGCCCACCTTCGTTCCCAGCAGCTTCAGGCTGCCCTCCGGCGTTTCCTCCGAGATGTCCTCCACCGTCCGCACCCACGCCATCCGATCCGGATCGATCATGAATGGCGAATGCGTCGTGTAGACGATCTGGTAGTGGGGGGCCAGCCGATCCGTGACGTACCGCATCAGGTCCCACTGGGCTTTTGCGTGCAGACCCAGGCCGGGATCGTCCAGAACGATCAGAAGATTGTCTCCATAACGCTTCCGCACGTCGGAGTACCAGACCAGAAAGGAGAAGAACCAGACGAACCCGGTGCTGCGTTCTTCGAAGTTCAGCGACATGTTCGTCCTGGTATTGACGATACGCGTCTCGAAGACCAGCCCACGATCGAAGGGGGAGGGGTCCTGCGGACGACCGGGGTAGAGGTGGAAACTGATCCGCAGATTTCGCTCCTGGGTCCAGTAGCGTGCGATTTCCTCGGTCACCGGGCGGGCGGCGTCTTCGAGATCGGCGATGAGCTCCTCCGACCGTTCGATGCGGCTGATCGCCTCGATGCTCGTGCCGCCCAGTTCGAGCAGGGCCAGGAAGACGCGGTCGGGCCCGGTCAGCTCCCCTTTCTGCTTGCGATGCAACAGGGCATCGATGGAGATGCGACCCTGCATCATGTGCCATTCCGAGAAATACAGCAGCTTGGGCAGCAGTTTGGCCACGTGCTGTTCGTAAAACGCGTCGTTCTCGCTGATGGAGGACGGTGTACTCTCTGCGGCCTGGGTCGGTTCTTCCGGTTCCGCCTGCACGACCGTCGGCTCGGCGCCCTCTGGGGGCTCGGCAGCATCGATCGGCTCCTCCGTGTCCTCGACGGGTTCTTGGGCAATCTGGGCAGGCGGAGAGACGGGAAGGGGGGTTGCTTCGTTCGTCGGCTGGATCGATCCGGCCCAATGACGCTCGGGATAATACCCCTTGCGGATGACCACGGTGCGCGACTGGACGGCGCCGACGCCGAGCGTCTGCTCCAGTTGCGCCACGTCCTGGTCCTCCAGTTCCCAGGTGGCGATCAAGGCGTCGTCCGGCTCGCCCCCCGAACGCTTTTGATACTGCCTGCGCCGGGCCCGCGGATATTCCATCAACACGTCGAAGTGGCGCAGCTCGCGAACGTCGGGATTCAACTTGTACAGGGCTTCCAGCATCGAGGTCTTGCCCGCTCCGTTCTTGCCCACCAGGCAGGTCACCGGGCAGACTGTAAACTCCGTGGAATCTTCGATGCAGCGGAAGTTCTTCACCTGGAGGCATCGCAGTCTCATATCCGTTTTCCTCCTGCGACAGGGTCGCACGTTCAGTCCTTTGATCGATCGCGTTTGAAAACAGGTATCGTAGCAGCAATCGCAAGCTCCGTCAAACCCGGCCCGCGACGAGGATGCGAGAAAAAATGCCGGATTTCAGGCCCGCCCGTAATGAATCGAAGGCAAAACCTCGCCGGCGTGCGGCATTCAGCGAAAAGGTTTGCGTGCCCGCGGCCGCGAAGGTAAGATGGAGGTGGATGCTGTAACACGAGTGAGATGAGTGCGGCAACCGGATTCGGGGGATTCACGCAGGCTATGAGATCGACGCATCGTTCAACCTGATTCTGCCGTCGACCGTAAGGCCTTCCGGCAGATGCTGCGCGCTCGGAGGCGCGCGAGGTTGAGAAACTACGGAAGGGTCGAGAACATTGGTCAAGGAGGACGAAGCATGGAAGGGCGGAGAACGTACGATGTGTGGGTGTGGGTCGTCTCGGTTATCTTCTGGCTGGCGGCTGCGGGGCAGGCGGGCTATCCACAGGTAGAAGACGCAGGGCGGGTGCCGATCGATGATTCCCTGTGCAGTGAAGTCGTCGGCTGTGAGACGTCGTTGCCCTCCGATTACTTCAGCGACGGCCGGGTCGGACCGCTCTGGAGGCTCGAGGGCGACGACCTGGACAACGTCTGGCTGGAGGAGACGCATCAGCGACTGGAACTGAGGAGCACCGGACGCACGGAGGCATCGGCTTCGTACGTCTCGGGCGATTGGGGTCTCGTCACGACGCGCGATTTTGCCCTGCGGGTGGATTTCCACCACGAAACGAAGTCCGACGGTGCCAGTCGGCTCCTGCTGTCTCTCACTCCCCACGGCACCGAGCGGGACGTGCAGTATGTCGACTTTGGCGTCGGCAACGACTACGGCTACACCTACTTCTGGTTCGAGGCGGCGGACAAAGGAGGCCAATGGAACCGCAAGCTCGGCCGAGACCGTGCCGACGGCACCCTGTATGTCTCCTATGATGCCACGCTGGACGAGCTGTATGTGAGCGAGGAAGGCTACGGTCCCGATCGTGCCTGGGCGACCGTCCGCAATGTCCTGCAAGGGCCTTGGAGCAGTTCCGCCGTGGCCGTGGCGCTTCGCGGCGAGGCCAGTCTGACTCCGATCCGGTCGGGGCAGGCGTACTTCGACAGCTTCGTCGTCGAAGCAGGTCGCCAATCCCCGGCGCCATTCACGCAGGTATACCGCTTCTGGTCCCCGGTCACCGAGGCCTATTTCTACACCATCAGCGAGACGGAGAAAGACCGCCTGATCCGCGAATTCTCCGATGTGTGGACCTTCCAGGGAGTAGCCTTTCGCGTGGCGGAGTCACCCTCGGTCCCGCAATTGGCGCCGGTGTATCGCTTCTGGTCGGACGCGTCCGGCAGCCACTTCTATACAATCAGCGAGACCGAGCGGAACAAGCTGCTGGGAGACCCCGACAGCGTATGGACCTATCAGGGCATCGCTTTCTATGCCTATCCGCAGGGTGGCCAGCCCGCCGGAGCCAGGCCGGTGTACCGATTCTGGAGCAAGGCGAAGCTGGGGTATTCCTACACCATCAGCGAAGCGGAGAAAGACGGATTTCTGCGGGAATACAGCAACCTCTACACCCTCGAAGGCATCGCCTTCTATACGTATGAATGACGCTGCGCAGAACACGGGGCTGCAAGCCCAGCCTGCAGCCCCGTGAGTACAGTTGCTTCCTGACGAAACCAGTGTCGCTATTCCGCCACGGCGGGTTTTCCGAAGCCGATGTCGTCGATCAAGATCAGTCCGCTGCCGCCGGCAGTCGGGTTAGCTCGGTCGCCGACGCCAATGGTCATGGATTCGACGCGCGCCAGGTTGACGCCCGCCAGATCGCTGAAGGGGATCTGCCATTCGTTCCAGCCCGCCAGCAGGGTGGCTGCCTCACCGGCGGGGTGGGTTGCCACGGCGCTGCCGCCCGCGGTATCCTCGACTACGACATAGAGCGTGTCGGGCGCATTGCCTTCCGGCTGCTCAGGTCCGATCGTCTCGACCGCCCACGCGCCGGTCACGTTCCCCGTCGTGGCCACGCCGGAGAACTCGGCGCTCGTCAATGTGCCGCTGCTGTGACTCGTGACCGCCAGGCCGATGTAAGCACTGTTGCTCATGGCGATTGTCTGCGGATTCCACGACATCGCTGTCCAGTTCTCGCCATCGGCGGAGTAATAGCCATGGAACGCATTGCCGCTGCGTTCGATCTTGATCCATAAGGGTTCGCGCAGCGCAATCTGCTCGTCGGTCGCAACGGACGTGTCGCTGACCGCCGCCTCATCCGTGGTCAGTCGCGCCTGGTAACGAACCCCGTTGCTGCCGGTCATGTAGACCGCCGCGAAGCTCGAACCGGCCTTGAGCGTTTCGCGAATTATCACGCCCGCCTTCACCCAGGGATCGGTGTCAACCACGTGTTCGACGCGCGCCACAATCGATCCGTCTCCCTGGAGTTGCTTGTATCCGAAGCGGAACTCGTCCGCTGCATCCCAGATATCGGCGCCTGCGGCGCCCATGAGGATCCGCCCTGACGGCAGTTCCACAAAGGCGCTGGGACGTCCCTGGACGTGGACGACCAGCGTATCGGCTCCGTGGACGGTCCACTCCTGCGGGGATTCGAAGACGCGCTGCGTCTCAGAATACCAAGGCGAGTCCGAATTCGCGTACGACAGCGGCATGGACTGCTTTCCGCCGTGGACAATGGTTCTCTCCGCAAACGGAGCGTCGAAGTAGCCCACGGTCGAACCGGTACCGTTGACCCAGCCATCCACCCAGGTATCGAAGATTGCCTCTCCGGCGTCAAGGTCGTCTGTGTAGCTTTCGAAACCATCGATCGTCTCATACGACTTGGTGGCAAAGCTCCACAGGTCGCCCTCCCAAGCGCTCGGCATGGCAGCCTCGTTGACCTCCACGATCCTCCAGTAGTAGGTCGTGCCGAAATCCAGCGGCCCCGGATCGTAACTGGCGCTGCTGACGGTGTCGGTCGGCGCCGTCCCATTCACAACCGTCGCCATATCGGTGCCGAGGTAGACTTCGTGTGCGGCAGCGCCCCGCCCCGCGCGCCAGGTGAGAACGGTCGCGGGGTCCACGTCGCTCAGGTCGTCCGCCGGCTGGGGTTCACGCGGATGCGCCGGGATATAGAAGAATCGCACCTCGCTGAGACCATATTGCGAAAAGAGCCCGCCCCAGTTGCTGCTCGGTGTCAGGCGGACATACCGGGCCGCGATCCCACCCAGGTCAACGACGGTGTTGGACGCATAGTCCGGAGCCGCCGGTGCCTTGGCAAACTCGACATCGCCCAGGGTCGCCCAGTCTGTCCCGTCGGTCGAGTATTCGACAGTCACGTTCTTGAATCCATAACCGATGACCGCCTCGAAGATCACGTTGTAGTTCCAGACCCACAGTTCCTGAAGCTGGTAAACGCGGTCGAACTCATACTGAATCCAGACGGGACCGCTCTGCGCCGAATCGACGAGCCACATGTCTTCCTGTTCGACCGAGTGCAAGTCGTCCGCGTTCAGACCGGAACCGTTGATCGTGTTGGCCGGGCCGAATCCGGGCTGGAAACCGGAGGCCGACGCGATGATGTTCTGGACGGGATAAGCGAACGGCTCGATGGTGAACCTCCAGACGCCGCCCTGGACGATGGCTGGACTGGCTGCCGTATTGACCTCGTCCACTCGCCAGTAGTAGGTCCGTTCGAGTTCGAGACGATCGACAGGCACATACGTAGTCTCGGTTTGCCCCTGACTGACCAGAACACCCAGTGGGTTCGTGCGGCTGGCCAGGTTCACATCGTCGAATACCGTGCCGAAGTATACATCGTGCGTCACCGCATACGGTCCTGCGTTCCAGGAGAGGACCGTGTCCTGGGCCACGTCGAGGGCACCGTCGCCTGGAGTCGGCATCGTCGCAAAGGTCGCAATGCCGCGCGGACTCTCGGCGGGACCGTCATCGGTCGGGGTGTAGTCGGGATTCGTGGTCAGGACTATCTTGTCGACGATCAACCCGTCCTCCCGCATCCAGACATTGAAGGTGTGGATACCGGTGCTGTCGACCTCGAAGGTTGACCGGACTCCGTCCATCGTGCTGTTGGACCAGGTGTAATTGAGGTTCCAGCCTTGCATCCGATCGCACGTGGCGATCTCCTCTCCGTCGAGACCGGTGTGGCAGGAATCGTCGCCTCCACCGGCACCCCAGGCGCGAATCCAGACATAGTGCGTGCCCGTCTTGACGAAGCTGACCTGATAGTCCAGCCGGGGGCTGGTGGCAGCGTATCCCTCGTTGATCTGAGCCAGACCGCGGACCTGCATACCCGCCTCTCCGGTGAAACCGCCCGTCGGACCGACCTGCTGCCATGTGGCGTTGCTTTGCGTGATGTTGTCGTCGAAATGCTCCGCCTCGACCGATACGAGGCCGTTCAGGCCGCCTTCCTGCTGGAGGGGTACAGCCTCTGCCCCACCCACAAGGCACCCGAGACATACCGCCAAACTGACTCCAACCAGTACCTTGTACATGCATATCCTCCTTCACCAGCCCTGCAAAGATGCCGAAAAAAGGGGCTGCAAGCCACGCGGCCTGCAGCCCTTTGAATAGCTCTGATGATAGGTCCCTGATGTCATGGAAGACCCCGATACCTGAACCCACCCGTCGATCCGTGCGTCCGCGTGGACTTCTACGGAGTCGTAGCGGTTCTTCCGAAGCCGATGTCGTCGACGAAGATCAGTCCGGCGCCGCCGGCAGTCGGGTTGGCTCGGTCGCCGACGCCAACGGTCATCGATTCGACGCGCGCCAGGTTGACGCCCGCCAGAGCGCCAAACGGGATCTGCCACTCGTTCCAGCCCGCCAGCAGGGTGGCGGCCTTACCGGCGGGGTGGGTAGCCACGGCGCTGCCGCCTGCGGCGTCCTCGACTACGACATAGAGCGTGTCGGGCGCATTGCCCTCCGGCTGCTCGGGTCCGATCGTCTCGACCGCCCACGAGCCGGTCACGTTCCCCGTCGTGGCCACGCTGGAGAACTCGGCGCTCGTCAATGTGCCGCTGCTGTGACTCGTGACCGCCAGGCCGATGTAGGCGTTGTTGCTCATAGCGATCGTCTGTGGATTCCACGACATCGCCGTCCAGTTCTCGCCATCGGCGGAGTAATAGCCATGGAACGCATTCCCGCTGCGTTCGATCTTGATCCACTGCGGCGCTGTGACGGCGATCTGCTCGTCCGTCGCCACCGCCGTATCACTGACGGCAGCGGCATCCGTTTCCAGGCGGGCCTGATACCGGCAGCCATTGCCCGGCGTGATATACACCGCCGCGAACGTCGACCCCGCATCCAGCGTTTCGCGGATCATCACGCCCGCCTTGGCCCATGGGTCGGTGTTGCCCAGGCTCTCGACCCGGGTGACGATCGAGCCGTTGCCGCTGAGGGTCTTGTACCCGAAGCGGAACTCGTCGGCCACGTCCCAGATGTCCGTGCCCGCCGCACCCATCACGATCCTGCCCGAGGCCAGTTCCACGAACGCACTGGGCTGACCCTGGAAGTACACCACGAGCGTCTCGGCGCCGTGGACCGTCCAGTCCCGGGCCGAATCGAACGTGCGCGTCGTCTCCGAATACCAGGGTGACTCGCTGTTGTCATAGGCCAGCGGCATGGACTGCGCGCCGCTGTTGACAATCGTCCGCTCTGCGAAGGGGGCTTCGAAGTACCCCACCGTGGAGCCGGTGCCATTGATCCAGCCATCGACCCACGTGTCGAAAATCGTCTCGCCGGCGTCAATATCGTCCGTGTACACTTCGAAACCGTCGATCGTTTCGTATTCCTCCGTCGCAAAGCTCCACAGATCGCTCTGCCAGACCGTGACCGCCTCCGCCTCGTTGACCTCATCCACGTGCCAGTAGTACGTGGTCCCGAATTCGAGTCCTTCGGGCGCCAGGCGGTCTGCATCGGTTGTCTCGATCAGCGGCAGCGTCTCGGGGTCGGTGCCCAGATACACCTCGTGCACGTCCGCATCTCGGCCGGCTCGCCAGCCAAGAATGACGTTGGGCGAAACGCTCGTGGCGCCGTCCGCCGGCTGCGGTTCGCGCGCGAAGGCAGGGGTGTACAGAAAACGCACTTCGCTGAGCCCGTAGTATCCGAGCATGCCCCAGCCGCTGTCGACGTTGAGTCTGACAAATCGGGCGGCGATGCCCTCCAGGTCCACCGCCGTGTTGTGTGCGTAGCCGGTCCTGGCAGGGGCCTGCGCGAACTGCACCTGCCCGAAGGGGGTCCAGTCTTCCCCATCGGCGGAATACTCGATGGTCACGTCCTTGAGCCCATAGCCGAGCACGATCTCGAACTGCACGTTGTAGTTCCAGACCCACAGTTCGTGCAGTGAATAGACGCGGTCGAACTCGTACTCAATCCAGAGCGATTCGTCGGCAGGGGCGCTGGCCAGCCACATGTCCATGGCCTCGACCGAATGCTCGTCCTGGTCATCGAGTCCCGAGCCGTTGATGGTGTTCTCGATCCCGAGCCCTTCATCCGAAATGCCGTTGGTGCTGACCGCAACGGTCTCGATCGCGTAGGCCAGAGGCTCGGTCGTGAAAGTCCAGACCTGGCCTTTGAAAATGGTCGCATCCGGCGTCGCGTTGACCTCGTCGATTCGCCAGTAGTAGGTCTGCTCGAAGGCCAGACGTCCTGGATCGTACGTCGGCTCGGCCTGTCCCTGGCTGACGAGGACGTCCCGGGGATCCGTGCGACTGGCATCGTTGATATCATCAAAAACAGTGCCAAAGTAAACATCATGACTGCCGGCGAATCCTCCCGGCGTCCAGCTCAGGTCCGTCTCGCGATAGACGTCCGTCGCCTCATCTTCCGGCGTTGGGTTTCCCGCCGCGGTGGCCTGGCCTCCGATATCGAACTGGAGCAGAGTGCCGCCTTCCTCGCCCATCTCCACCGTACGCAGAATCGCATTGCCGCCTTCGGCCGGGGCAAAGAGAAACGCGACGAACCCGTTGGTGTCGCTGTTGAGAAACTCCGCCACCGCTTCGCTGATCTCGGTAACTTCCCTTGTGCCACGTGCCGGCGCCTGGAACGTCATCAACAGTTCGGTCAGATCGCCCGGATCCAGTTGCACCGCCGTATCCACCCCGGGTGCCGGATCGTTCATGACCCCCGGCGCATTGTTCCAGGTGAGCCCTTCGGTCACCAGCCCTTCCTGGCTTTCGAGGACGCCATACACGTTGACCGTCCCGGTATCATGTCCATAATTGCTGAAGCTGGCGTTCGAGAAGAACACGCCCTGGCTCTTGGCCTCGCTCAAGTCGTAGGTGAGAAATCCCACACGGCGTCGGCTCGCAACGTCGCGAATGTGCATGCCCGAGCCCGTCTCATGGCTGGTGCCAGGGCCTTCGCTCCCGTCGTTGCTGACATAGGTGTCGTACGTCGGCAGCAATTCGAAGCGCGCCGCATGAGCCCCCTGGAAAGCAATCAGCCGCATGAGGATCACCGCGGAGTAGGTCAGTTTCTTACGCATGCTCCAGCCCTCCTTTTCACAAGATCACGATGGATATGCCGATCATCCGTGTTCTGTGGCCGGGAGACAGTGGGGTCAGAAATGTTTCCAGCAAGCGTTTGCCGCCGATGGCGCGCCACGCGGGCCGAAACGAATCCCGGCTCGTTTATTCCTGATCATCATACCACCCGAGGCGCCCCTCCGTCAACTCGAAACGCCCCTCCGTCGTCGTGGCAGTGAGACCTTGCCGGGGCGTCGCAATTCGGTTACAGTGAAGCGGCTTCTGGACGGTTCGCCCGGGCCGGAACACGGAGATCAACCCGACATGAAGGAGGCAAGAATCGATGGACGCTAACCACGATGTATCACGGCGCGGTTTCCTCAAGGCATCCATAGGTATCGCGGCAGCCGCGTCGCTGCCCGCTGGCTCCCCGGCCTCCGCTGCTTCCGGCAGGGGGCTTCGGCTGGGTGGTCCGGTCTTCGAGAAGACGAACGACCCAGAGGCATGGGCCCGCGCGGTCAGGAAGCTGGGATACAATGCCGCCTACTGCCCGATCGGCCCCGAGGCTAGCGATGATGTCGTCAAATCCTATGAGCGGGCGGCGCGAGAAGCCGACATCATCATCGCGGAGGTCGGCGCCTGGAGCAACCCGATCAGTCCTCACGAGGAGCAGCGCAAGGCCGCCCTGGAGAAGTGCCGCAGGCAACTCGCGCTGGCCGATCGCATCGGCGCCCGTTGCTGTGTCAATATCACCGGTTCTCGCGGTACCGAGTGGGATGGTCCGGCAGCGGAGAACTTCACCGAAGAGACCTTCGATATGATCGTCGAGACGACGCGCGGCATCATCGACGATGTCCAGCCCAAGCGAACCTGGTTTGCCCTCGAGACGATGCCCTGGGCCTATCCCGATTCTGCGGATTCCTATCTTCGCCTGATCCGGGCCATCGACCGCGAGCGTTTCGCGGTGCACCTGGACCCAGTGAATCTGATCTGCAGTCCTCAGCGCTACTACAGCAACGGCAGACTAATTCGGGAATGTTTCGAGAAGCTCGGGCCCTATCTCAAGAGCTGTCATGCCAAAGACATCTATCTGCATCCGAAGCTAACGACGCACCTCGACGAAGTCCGTCCGGGCCAGGGGGGCCTCGACTACGTCACCTACCTGAAGGAATTGAACAAGTTGCCGGGCGTGCCTCTGATGATCGAGCACCTCTCCGGCGCCGAGGAATACCGCCTGGCCGCCGAGCACATTCGATCCATCGCACAGAAGCTGGGACTCTCGTTCGCGTGATCGAGACGCCGCCTGGCAAGGCGTTAGCTGCCACGATGGACCGCGCGTTTGCCGTAACGGTCGCGAATGGCGTCCATCGTGCAATCGAGCCGCTTGAGTTTTTCCGCTTCGGGATCGGGAAACAGGCTCGCCTGTTCCCCTGCTTCGGGCTCCAGACCCGTAGCGGCAAATCCCAAAAGACGAAGCGCCCCCGCAGCACTGCGGCGCCATTGCCCGAAGACCCGTTCAGCGGTCTCCGATAGCACCTGCGTCAGGTTCGTGGCTTCTCGCAGGGTCTCGCTGCGCGTCACCGTGCGGAAATCCCCATAGCGCAGCTTCAGCGACACCGTGCGGGCCTTGAGCTTACGACGGCGCAGCCGTTGAGCAACCTCCTCAACCTGTTCGAGCAGGACGCTTCGCAGAACGCCCGCATCGCTGACATCGGTGGCGAATGTCTGCTCGCTCGATAGGCTCTTAGCCTGCCGGACCGCCTCCACTCCGCGGTCGTCTTCGCCTCGGGCCAGTCGCAGCAACTCGGTTGCACCGTTGCCCACGATGCTCCGCAATTCGATCTCCGACGCTGTACGAAGCTCGCCGATCGTGCAGATCCCGCGCACGCGCAAAGCCTGCTCCGTGATCTTGCCCACGCCCCAGATCCGCCCGACACCCAACGGATCGAGGATCGCCTGCTTCGTCTGCTCGGTGATCACCACGAAGCCACCGGGTTTCCGCAGGTCGGAGGCGAGCTTGGCAAGGAACTTGTTCGGCGCGACTCCCACGGAGGCGGTCAAACGCGTCTGCGAAGCAATCTCTTTCTTGATGGCTCGTCCGATCTGCTCGGCGGGTCCGAACAGGTTCGTGCTGGCGGTGACATCCAGAAAGGCCTCATCGAGCGAGATCGGCTCAACCAGGGGCGTGTATCGCTCGAAGATCGCCTGAATCTGCTGCGAGACCTCCGCGTAGCGCTTCATCCCCACCGGCAGCACAATGGCATGCGGACACCGCCGCATCGCCTGGGCGGTGGGCATAGCGCTGTGCACGCCGAACTTCCGCACCTCGTACGACGCGGCGCTGACCACACCCCGCGCTTCGGCGCGACCACCGACAATGACCGGCTTGCCCCTCAACTCGGGCCGGTCCCGCTGCTCCACCGACGCATAAAACGCGTCCATGTCCACGTGAATGATCTGGCGAGGTCGATCCATAAGAGGCATTGTACCTGGACCGCAGCCGCTGGCAACACCTTTGACAGAGAGGGCATTCCTGTGCTATGCTCGCAGCTCGATAGACGCAACATGCACGACCTCGTAGCAAGGAGGACTCCATGAGTTCACAAACCCCTCAGCTCAGCAGGCATTTCCGTCTCTGCATTGCCCTGACGATTGTGAGTCTGCTGCCGCTCCGCGCCCGGGCGGACGTCCCCGCCAACCTGAAGGTCGCTCTCCCCGATGCGAACCACCCATACCTCGCGTGTACCGCCGACGAGTTACAGCGATTGCGACAGGCCTATGCGAGCGAAGGGACCCCGCAACGGATCGTCGGCGCCTATGTCAAAGATGCCGAGCAGTTTGTCGATGATCCGATCCACTTCCCGCCTCGTGGGGGACAGCATGGCCAATGGTATCAATGCGACCAATGCGAGACGGCGCTTCGCACCATCGATGCCACCCACCACCAATGTCCCCAGTGCCAGAAGGTGTACTCAGGTCCCCCTTACGACGACGTGATCTTCAGTCGCCAGCATGGACGCAATCTCAGCCAGATGCGAACGGCCGCTTGGGCCTATGCCATCTCGGGCCGTGACGAATTCGCGCGCTATGCTGCCAAGGTCCTCCTGGGCTACGCGGACCGCTACCGAAGCTATCCGTACCATACCGCCTCGCGGGAGACGACCAGTTCCTGGGGCAGGAAGGCGGGCGGGCACCTCTACGAGCAGACGCTCACCGAAGCCTCCGCCCTGGCGAGGTCGATCGGGCCCGCGTACGATCTGATCTACGATTCGGACGTTCTCTCGAAGAAGGACCACGAGAGAATCGCCGATGGCCTGCTGCGGCCCATGCTGGAAAACCTCGGGCGGAACAAGGCGGGCAAGAGCAACTGGCAGACCTGGCATAACGCCGCCATGATCTGGGGCGGCGCCCTGATCGGCGAGCCCGCCTGGGTCCGCAGAGCCATTGCCGACGAAGAGAATGGTTTCTACCACCAGATGAATGTCTCCGTCTCGCGGGAGGGGATGTGGTACGAAAACAGTTGGGGTTATCACTTCTACACGCTGATGGCCCTGGTCGATATGGCGGAGACCAGTCGTCGGCTGGGTATCGATCTCTGGGGCGATGCACGACTGAAGCGGATGTTCACGCTGCCGATCGACTATACGATGGCTGACGGAAGGCTGCCCCGTTTCGGCGACGACGTGAATTCCTCAGTGCAGCGTCAGGCGTCGCTGTTCGAGCCGGCCTATCATGCCTACCGGGACCCACAGATGTTGGCGCTCCTGCCGGATCGTCCCAGTTTCGATAGCCTCCTGCTCGGGCGGTCCGTGGGCCAGACCGCGGACCTTGCACCACTGGCGAGTAAGGTATTCGAGGACGCCGGCCACGCGATTCTCCGCATGCCAGGTCCGGCGGGGCTCACCGCCGCGATGACGTTCGGTCCTTACGGCGGCTTCCATGGCCACTTCGACAAGCTCAGCTTCGTCTTCTATGGCTACGGTCGCGAACTCGGCGTCGACCCCGGACGCGCCGCCAGTCAGGCCTATCGCCTGCCCATCCATACGAACTGGTACAAGGCGACTATCAGCCATAACACCGTTTGGGTCGATGGACAGAGCCAGGCCCCCGCAGCGGGCCAACTGACGCTCTTCGAGCCGGGCGACGGGTATGTTGCCGCCGGCGCCAGATGCGACACCGCCTACCCCGATGTCAAACACCACCGACTGCTCCTGATGACCGAATCCTACCTGCTCGTGCTCGATCGGCTGCACGCCGACCAGAAACACCGCTTCGATTGGCTCTACCACAACCGGGGGACAGCAGCAGCCTGCGCGGCAGTAAAGGACGCCGGGAACTGGAAGGCGGACGGTCCCGGAGCCGAATACATACAGAACGTGCGTCAGGGTACGACGGATGATGCGCTTCGCATGGGATTCGAAGCGGACCACGTGACCACTCACCTGACCATGGCAGCACAAGAAGGAACCCGTGTGGTGCTTGGCGATGGCGTTGGCAGTTCGGTGAGCGATCGGGTACCGATGGCCATGATCGGCCGCCAAGGGCGTGATGTGACCTATGCCGCTGTACTGGAACCGGTTCCTTCGAATGGGCGGCCCGTCGTCTCGGCAGTCAGCCTGCGTGAAGACGACGACACCTCGACGGTGACCGTCGAGCGGGGGGCTTCTCAGGACCGGATCCGGATCAGTGGCGATGCGGCACTTACCGTCGTTCTGTCAAGATGACGTCCAAGGCGTCAGGTTGACTGCCGCACGATCAGATGCGTCTGGATGACTTCCGTTTCGCAGGCCACAGTCGCTGTCGGATGGTCGATTCGCTTCAGCAGCATAGCAGCGGCGCGCTTGCCGATCTCGTAAGGCGACTGTGAGACCGTCGTCAGAGGGGGGTCGAGATAGGAGCTGAGGCGGTTGTCGCCGAATCCTGCGACCGCCACGTCGCCCGGGATGGCCAGGCCGTCCTGACGGACCTGACTGTGAACGCCCCGCGCCACCGGGTCGTTGACCGCAAAGATCGCGTCGGGCTTCGGGTTTCGCGCGTGGATTTCGCGAAACGCGGCGACGCCGTCCTCTTCCTCGAAGCCGCCGTGGACGACCATCTCACCGGTCCCGTCCAGGCCGTGCTTCTTCAGCGCGTCCAGATACCCTTGGCAACGGTCCCGCCCGATGGACGTGCTCTCGGGACCGGCCGCATGAGCGATCGCGCGGTAACCGCGCTCGATCAAGTGCTCGACCACGCGCATCGCACCGCCATAGTCGTCCACCACCACCCGGTCGGCTTCCACGTCCTCGCACACTCGGTCGAAGAATACCAGAGGAATCCCCTGACGCTGCAAGGCGCGAAATCCGGCGCCGCTGGCAGTGGTCTGCGCCACCGAAACGAGCACGCCGGCGACCCGGTTGGAGATCAGCGTCCGCAGGTGAATCGTCTCGCGCTCGGCGCTTTCGTTGGACTGGCAGACGACCGTGTTGAATTCACGACCGTAGGCGACCTCTTCGATGCCGCTGATTACCGCCGAGAAGAAATCATTCTTGATCGACGGGACGATCACGCCCAGCGTGCAGGTCGCCTGGTTCTTGAGACTCTTCGCGATGCTATTCGGATGGTAGTCCAGTTCTTCCGCCAGCGCCAGCACGCGTCGCTTCGTGGCGATACTGATATCCGGATGGTCGCGCAGCGCCTTCGAAACCGTCGTATAGTGCAATCCCAGCTTCCTGGCAATATCCTTGACCGTTACCTGTCGTGTCGCCATGAACCCGTCGATTCTCATGAGGGTGAATTGCTCGAACGTGAGATCTCACGTGAGAAATAGCGAGAATCGACTAGCCTGTCAACGGATTTCCCCTTGTCCCGGCGGCGGTTCCGGCGTACGGAATGCCGGTCAAAGCTGGCGCATGAAGGCGACGAGGGCCTTCTTCTCCTTGCCCGTCAGGTTCAGTCGGGTCACCAGGTTGAAGAACTCGACGGTGTCCTCCAGCGTCAGGCAGCGTCCGTCGTGCATGTAAGGTGGCGAATCCTTGACGCCCCTCAGCGTAAAGGTCTTGATCGGTCCCTCAGCGGTGATGTATTGACCGTTGATCATCTGGGACCGGTAGAAGCGCTCCACCTTCAGATCGTGCATCTTGTCGTCGAGATAGAACGGGGCCGGATGACACGCGCCGCAGTTCGCCTTGCCGAAGAAGACTTCCTGTCCGAACATCTCCTCTTCCGTGGCTTTGTCGGGATCGAGCTTGCCGAACACCGTCAGCTTCGGAGCCGGAGGGAAATCGAACATGTTCTGCATCTGCGCCATCATCGCCACCTGGGCGCTCCGCTCGGGCAAGTGCACCCCTTTCTTAGCGGCAATCACGTGGTCCCCGTCAAAGTAGGCGGTCCGCTGCTCGAACTCCGTGAAGTCCTCGACGGATCGCAGGGACCGTTTGGAGCCGTGAATCTGCTGGTTGAACAGGCCCCGTAGACTGACGGTGTCGATGCGGAACCGGGCCTCCTGGGGTCGCGTGTCGGGATTGAGATGGAACGTCGCGTTCGTGTGCCCGTTCGTGTGGCAGTCCAGACAACTGACGCCCAAACTGGGCTCTTCCACCTTGCGGTCCTCCGTCTGGTTGAACTGTTGCTGGGGAAAAGGTGTCAGCAGCAGGCGCAAGCCCTCCATCTGGACGGGAGTCAGTTTGCCCTTCATCAGCGCGTAATAGTTCTTGATCGTCAGAAGCTCACCTTGCGAGACGTCGCCCAGATCGGGCCTCGTGCTCAGGAAGATCGGCGGGGGGAATTCCGGCGTCAGATGGTCGGGCAGGTCGAACTCCACGTCGAACCGCAGGAGCGACCGTGCTTCCTGCTCCATGATCTCGTCGATCTGATTCTGCGGAAACACCTGACCTCCCGTGCTGTGCTTGGCGTGAGGCAGCGGAAGGAATCCTCTCGGAAACAGACCCTGCTCCTTGATCTGTTCCGGCGTCATCTGCGCGAGCTTCTCCCACGTCGTCCCCTCGGGAAGCTTGACACGAACGCCTTGCTGGACCGCCTTGCGACCTGCCGACATCATCACCCCCTCGGTCGGGTTGTCGCTCAGGTCGTACCGGCGTTCCAGAAGCTCCTGCTGGCGGGCCATCACCTCCGGCTTCGCCTGGACGTCCTGCTCCATGAGCGTCGCAAAGTCCTCCTCAATCACTACCGGCATGTACGTCTGCTCGGGCAGGTCAACCGTGTTGGACGTCGATTGAGCCAACGATACCACCGGAATCAGGCACAGGATCATGGGTACAGCTTGGGCAGACTTCATAGTCGGACTCCTTCCTGCGAGAACCTCAATCTCGGATATACGCCTCGAAGATAGGAGATTCGACTGGCCCGACGCCATAGGGGGATTTCGCAATTGCGCATGCGCCAAACGCCTATCGCAGCCAGGGAGAAAAAATGCAGCCCTTCGCAGACAGCCTCAATAGCGTTTGCGGAAACGCGCGGTGGGGATGTTCATCAGCTTACGGTACTTGGCGACCGTGCGCCGGGCGAGGTTGGGAATCCCCACCTCAGCCAGCCTCGCTTTGATCTGGTCGTCGCTGAGTGGTTTGGTCTTGTCCTCTTCGTCGATGATCTGCTGGAGCTTGACGCGGATCGCCTCCCAACTGTGGGCCTGCCCATTCTCGTCTTCGGTGCCCCCGCTGAAGAACTTGCGCAGCGGCAGGATGCCCCAGCCGCATTGCATGTACTTGCCCGAAACCGCTCGGGAAACCGTCGCCAGGTGCACGCCGACCTCGTCGGCCACCTTGGACATCGGCAGGGGGCGCAGATACAAAGGCCCGCGTTCGAAGAAGTCCCGCTGGTTGCGGACGATAGCCTGGGCCACTCGCAGCAGCGTGTTCTTACGTTGCTCGATCGCCTCGATAATCCAGTGAGCCGAGCGGATGTTGTTCTGGAGGAATTTGCGCGTGGAGTCGTTGACCCGCGTGTCCTTGGCCATGCGGGTGTAGTAATTGTTCAGCTTGAGGCCCCGCAGTTCGGACTCGGCGAGCCTGACGGTAAAATCATCCGACCCATTCGGCGAATCTACGATCACGTCCGGCGTGATCGGAATGCTCTCGTTGCGACCGACCTGTAACCCCGGCGAGGTGTCCAGCTTGCTGAGCCGCTCGATCGCCTCGTTGACCTGCTCGATGCTCAGGCCCATCTTCCGCGCGATTTCCGGCAGCCGATTCTCCAACAGATCGTCCATGTGGTCGGCCACCAGACGGTACTCACAGCCCATCTCCTGCCCGCTCTGGGCGATCTGGATCAGCAGGCACTCCCGCAGGTCCCGCGCCCCGACGCCGGGCGGATCGAGCTGCTGTACCAGGCGGAGGGCCTCCTTGAGATGCTCGAGTTCGAAATCATCGCGATCCTTGTTGTGCAACTGCTCCAGGCGAACGCTCAGATAGCCTCGATCGTCGATGTAGTCGATGATCGCCTGTCCCGCCTTCTTGACGAGGGCATCGGCGTCCACGAACCGCCATTGCTCGTCGAGGTAGTCGTGCAGGGATTGCGGCGGGGCGGCGGTGTTCTTGATCGCTTCCAGCTTGCGGTCGCGCTCTTCCGCATCCCCTCGGCTGCGATACGGCCCCGACTGATTGATGAACTCCTTGAAGTCGTCTCCCAGGCTCTCCAGACGCTCGAAGTCTTCGCCTTTGCGACTGTCCGGATCGACCACCAGATCCCGCTCGGCCAGCCGGTCGTCCTGATCGGTCTCTTCAGACACCTCGCCGTTGTCCGCACCCGCCGGCTCCTCCATCTCGAGCACCGGGTTGCTGTTGAGTTCCTGCTCGATGCGTTCCTGCAGCGCCAGGATCGGAAGCTGAAGAATCTCCATCGACTGGATCATGTGCGGAGCGAGCTTCATCCGCTGCTCCATCCGCATCTGTCCTGTCATCTCCAGCTTCATTCAGACACCTTCATACGCTCCAAAAGTTGGCCTTCCAGTTCACGTTACGCGCCTATGATAGCCGCCCGGGCGGTTTCGTCAACGATGACTTCACAGCGTCCAGGATTCGCGGTACCGATAGTACAGATACTCGTTCGCCTCGGGCAGATTCGTGACCTTCATAGCCCCGCTGTCCCATAGGAGTTTGCGACCGCCCATCCGCACCGAGACCGTCCCCAGCAGCACCGCTTCGGTCATCGGCCCCGCGAAGTCGAAGCTCGATTCGGTCGGCGTGCCTTCCTTGCAGGCCCGGATCCATTCTTCATAATGGCCGATTGATCGGGGCAGCGTCTTGGGCGGCAGTTGGTAGGCCTTCATCCGCGCCTCCGGAATCAGGCGGGGGCTGTTGCCTCCCCATCCGGTCACCAGCATCGTGCCCTTATCGCCGACGAATATCAGTCCGTCCTCTCGGGGCAGTTCCCGGCTGTCTTCGAGTTCAGGCGGACGGGCCGCGATCACCCCCCCGTCGTACCAGTGCACCGTCACCGCCGGCATATCGCCCCGCGCCGGGAAATCGTAATGAACCGTCGAGGCCAATGGCAGCGTTTCTTCATAGACCGCTGTGGAGCTGGCGTGGATGCTGCTCGGCGCCCCGAGCTTGAGCGCACTGAAGACCGGCGCCAGGTTGTGGATGCCCATGTCACCGAGTCCGCCGGAACCGAAATCCCACCAACCCCGCCAGCGGAAGGGGACATACGCCGGGTGATAGGGGCGGTAGGGGGCGGGACCCAGCCAGAGGTCCCAGTCCAGATGGTCCGGAACGGGCGGCGTCTCGGTCGGACGCTCGATCCCCTGCGCCCACCACAACGGCAGTTTGCCCTGGTGCGTGGGACGGTCCGACCAGACGTGGACCTCGCGAACATTGCCAATGGCGCCGTCCAAGATCCACTCCTTGATAAGACGATTGCCTTCAAAGGCCATCCCCTGGTTGCCCATTTGCGTGGCAACCTTCGCCTCTCGCGCTGCCAGCGTCAGAGCCCGGGCTTCGTGCACCGTCCGCGTCAGCGGCTTTTCGCAATAGACGTGCTTGCCCTTCTTGATCGCCGCCATCGAGGCTGCCGCGTGGACGTGATCGGGCGTCGCGATCACAACCGCATCGATCGCGTCCCCCTCCTGGTCGAGCATCTCCCGAAAGTCACGGTACTTCCTGGCGTCGGGATAGCGCCGGAACGCGCCCGCGGCGCTCTGCCAGTCCACATCGCAGAGCGCGACGATCTTCTCACTCTCGACGCCGCGCAGGTCGTCGCCCCCGCGTCCGCCGACCCCGATTCCCGCAATATTGAGCTTCTCACTCGGTGCGACGTGCCCCACACCGCCCAGAACGTGGCGAGGCACCACCGTGAACGCCGCCAGCGCCGCGCCATGGCCCATGAACCTACGCCGTGAGAACGTGCCTTTCCGATCTGTCATTTTCATACTCCTTCGCTCTCGGTGTGTCATCCTGATTCGTCTCTGGCGCATGCCACGATGCGGTCGATCTCGCCCGCCAGCTTCTCATCGAGCGGTTCGACCTCGTGCGTCGCCAGGAGGGTCTGCACCTGCTCCCGCACTCGCTCTGCCATCGATTTGCTTCCGGCGTTCTCCCACCCGTCCCAGCTTTGCCGTGTCCAGGCCGGACCGGGCATCCAGAGCTCCTCCCGGAAATGACGGACCGTATGCTCCTCGGCCAGAAAATTGCCGCCGGGTCCCACCCGGCCGACGACCTCGGCTGCCAGCGTTTCCGAATCGATGTTGAACCCGCGAACAACCCGCCCCACGTATGCCGCCAGTTCGTTGTCCACGTACAGCCATTCCAGGCTCGCACCGTGATCCGTCCCGCAGATCCCGCAGTGTCCGAACGTGTCCGCTCCCGCCAGCACGCCCAACAGCAGACTCGACGCCTTCTCGGCGCCCGCCTGGGCGTCGAGCGTCTTGGCGTCCGTCAGCCCCACGTTGATATAGGCTGGCAAACCGTAGTATTTTGCCATCTGCACCATCGCTGCCGCCATCAATCCTTGCTCGGGCGACCCGAACGAACAGATGCTCGTCCGCGGGTCCATGATGTGGGGGATGCCGCCGTACATCACAGCCGTCCCCGGCGCGAAAAGCTGCGTCACCACCAGGCCCGCCAGAATCTCAGCATTCTCCTGGGCCAGCGTTCCCGCCAGCGTGCCCGGCGCCGTAGCCGAGGTCATCGCCATCGGACCGATGCTCACCGGTTGCCCCGCCTGCGCGAACACCTTGACGATCTCCAGCCCATGCCCGGGCAACTGGAGTGGACTGATCGGTTCGAGAAACGCCTCCGCCATCGGCCGCTGCCGCAACGCCTCATCACCGCCCGCGACCGCGCGATAGATCTCCAGGATCGCCTGTGCCGTCTGCCCGTTGCGCACCCAGCAGCGTGTCGGCTTGGTCGTGCCCTTGACCAGTTCGCCCGTCAGAAAGACGTCCCGCCAGGTCTCGGGCACCCCCTCAGGCTGGCCCATCGCGCCGACAACATGGATGCGATCCAGTGCATCGCCCAGCCGAATGGCATCATGCACGTCCCGAATCGTGGCATTGCGCCGTCTGCCGTCTTCCGCCTCGATCCAGGTGTACTGTCCTGGGCTCGACATCCACACCGCGTCGCCATATCCGAATCGCGCGGTGCGCTTCAGGTCCCGACCGTAGAGCACATACCGTTTGCCCGTCCGCGCGACGCATTCCACGACCAGCCGCTCGGGCAACCGGGCGATCTTGCTTTTCTCGTCGACAGTTGCACCCGCCTCCCGCAGCAGCGCCCGCGCCTCAGCGTGATGAACCTTCACTCCCGTATCCCGAACGATCGCCAGACTCGCCTCGTGGATGGCCCGGATAGTCTCGTCGGACAACAAACGCAATGCGATCTTCGCCATGCTCATCACCGCAGGAAATCAGACTACTTTCTCGGGCTCTTCCACAATTCGATCGGCGCCCTGACTCCCTCCGGCCGAAACGGTAAGGCGACTTTCATCCCCAGACCCGCCGATTGGTAGCCCGCACACAGCACTTCTTGCACCACCCGCCCGTCTTCGCCCGTCCCCTGAGGTTCCTCCTTCCCTCGGACGCATCGCGCGAAATGATGCATCTCCTGCGGGAATCCATAGTTCCACAGTTCCTCGAAGACGGGCCACGTCCAGCCCTTGGTCGTCGGCGCCTTCTCGACCGCATATCCGTAGCCATACTCGCTATAGGTCGGCAGGGCATTGCCCATGTGCAGGTCCGCGTGCGTGACACCGCCTTCGCCATACACCTCGATGCGATCTTCCATCCCACCCCGGCGGGCCCAACTGTCCTCGATCAGACCGACCGCATCGTTGGCGAACTCGATGATGCACACGGAGTTGTCCTCGCCCTGGGTCTTATCCGCGTGGACGTACGTGCCCATCTGGCAGTAGACGCTGCGGATCTCGGGCCTGCCCAGAAACCACCAGCAGAACGCGATCCCGTGACAGCCCATGTCCATGAAGACCCCGCCGCCGGATCGATTCACGTCCCAGAACCACGGCGCGTGGGGTCCGAAATGTTTTTCGCTCTGCTTGACGAGGTAGACCTTGCCGAACGCCCCCTGATCCGCCATCTCCTTGGCCTTGACGTATTTGGGCGTGAAATACAACTCCTCCGCGTACATCAGCAGCACGCCTTTTTGCCGGCATGTGTCGATCATCAGGTCCGCCTCCTCCAGCGTCATGCACAGGGGCTTCTCGCAGACCACATGTTTGCCGGCATTGGCGATATCGATTGTCATCTGGCAATGCAGCGCGTTCGGAGCGGTGATCGTGACCATCTCGATATCGTCTTCCGCAAGCATCTGCCGATAGTCGGTGAAGATGCGAGGGATGTTGTAGCGCTCTGCCAGCGCCTGGGCATGGCCTGGTGTCGGCGAGGCTACCGCCACCACCTCCGCCTCGTCGGGCATGATCTGAAATGATGCGGCGTGAATATCCGCTTCAAACTGCGAACCGATGATCCCAACCTTGACCCGTCCCTGGCTTGCCATCAATCTCCGGCCTCCTATCTCATCATTGAAGTCTTGCAGAAATGGACGTTAGGCCTGCTTTGGGAAGGAAGAGCCTCGTTTTCGGCTCTTCCTTCTCAAACCCTAAATATTCTATTAGAGGCAACGTACACCCTTCTTCAAGGAAATCGTAAAACCGATTTCCTTGAAGAATACAGGCCTAACGTCCATCTCTGCAAGACTCCAGTCACAAGAACCCGACGTCTATTCGATCTCCTGCCGTCCGAGGATGGCGTCGGTGAGGATCTTGCCGCTGGCGTATTCGATCGTCGAGCCGGTCGGCAGCCCGCGCGCCAGACGAGTGATGCGCACGCCCAGCGGACGCAGCAGCGAACTGATGTACAACGAGGTGCCGTCGCCTTCGAGATTCGGGTTCGTCGCCATAATCACCTCGCGAACCTGCCCCTCCCGCACGCGGTCGACCAGTTGCTGAATCGTCAGGTCGCTGGCTTCGACGCCGTCCAGCGGAGCGATATGTCCGCCGAGCACGTGATACACCCACTTGCACGAGCCCGTCTTCTCCAGACTGATCACGTCTTTGGGCTGCTCGACCACGCAGATCAGACCCTGGTCCCGCTGTGGGTCCGAGCAGATCTGGCAGACGTCGCTTTCCGACAGGTTCCAGCAGACCGCGCAGCGCTTGATGCGCGTCTTGACGTCGCGGATAGCGTCCGCCAACTTCATCGCCTCGGGCGCATCGGACTTGAGCACATGGAAGGCCAGCCGTTCGGCGGTCTTGGGCCCGATGCCCGGCAGCCGTCCGAATTCTTCAATGAGCTTGTTCAAACTCTCGGTATAGGCACTGCTCATAAGTCGTCTCTACTCTCTCGGCAGCCGGCAGCTACCCGTTCTCCGGGACGACGAAGGGCTGGTGGCACTCACCGCCTGGCATTTGGTCTGCCTCATCGTCCCTGACCTATCGTTGTTGTTCCGTGCCATGGCGTGCCCGAATCCCGGGTCCGGCCCACGACAGCATACCACGTCGGCAATGGAAGTTCGAGTCCCGGCTTTGCAGATAGCTGGTTCGCGGCCTCGACGCGTGTCTTGGGTACAATCGAGTAGATCCGCAGGACTTGCGAGGGCGGCGACGGACGGGCGTCGAGCTATTCCTCTTCGATCCCCGTAACGGTGGCGCCGAGTCCCATCAGGATGCTCTTGACGCCCGGATCGCTGAGAATCTGACGCTGCCGCTCGGCAAAGGGCACACGCTCGCCCGCCTGCTCGCTCTGCGGAGCCTCCCCCACGGAAAACGCGACACGGACCGACCGGCCCAGGCACCCGCTCAATGCCTCGGCAATCTGCTCGCTGCGTCCGTTGCTCTCGCACATTTCCTTCTGCATCTTGCCCGTGGAGGGAAATTCGATGGTCAGCACGTCCCCGGAGAGACCCTTGGGCGTCGAACCGGTCAGCAGGCTGGTAGTCGCGGCGCCGAGATGTTTGGCCACCGATTCGAGAATCCCGGACCAGGATTCCACCAGATCGCCCGGGACGGGCTCGGCCGGCGCAACGGGCACAACCGCCGGTTGTGGATCGGCCGATTTGCTGGCAACCGCGACAATAGGAGTAGCGGGCCTAGAGGCTACCGGGAGTTTTTTTTTGACCACCGCCGGAGCGCCTCCCGACGTGCGGGCCAGAAGGTCATCGACGTTTATGAAGTGCTCGCTCAGCGCGAACCGCAGCAGCGAGGCGTCAAGCAACGCCCGCGGCGTATCGCTGTTCTTGACCGCCCAGCGGAGCTTCTCCAGGGCGGTGATGTTGTAGATCAGGGCCGCCGAGTCGAACTTTTTCGACAGTTCCGCCGCTCGTTCCTTCTGCCCGGCGGTCATGATCAGCAGGTCCGTCGCCACACCCGCCGAGGCAACCACCAGCAGATCGCGCATCTGCTCGATCAGCGCATCGACGATCTGCGCCTCACCAAGTCCGGTATTGACCAGGTCCTCCGTAGCCATCAGCGTTCCCGCCGCATCACCGTCGCCGATCTTCTCGATCAGCGACTGCACCTTCTCGGCGTTGGGTCGCCCGAGAAAATCCTCCAGCAGGTTCACCGAAAGCGGCTGAATCCCCGTACTGATCAGCCGGTCCAGCAAGCTCAGTCCGTCCCGCATCGAGCCGTTGGCCATCTTCGCCAGGGCGAGCACCAGATCGTCCTCGAACGCGATCTTCTCTTTCTTGAGAATGCTCTTGAGCTGCTCGGCAATCTGTCGGGCGTTGATGTTGCTGAAATCGAACCGCTGGCACCGCGACTGGATCGTCGCAATCACCTTATTCGGTTCGGTCGTCGCAAAGATGAACTTCACATGCTCCGGCGGCTCCTCCAGTGTCTTGAGCAGG